>Ga0209121_10002872_pt1 | contig 17122 bp, 16 predicted proteins | sample Cruoilmetagenom3_FD_187292 | JGI IMG/M metagenome (GOLD analysis project Ga0209121, IMG submission 187292) | Oil polluted marine microbial communities from Coal Oil Point, Santa Barbara, California, USA - Sample 3 (SPAdes) (version 2) | ecosystem: Environmental > Aquatic > Marine > Oil seeps ... | reverse complement strand
AGGCGCGAGGAGCGAGCATAACGGGTTATGTGATCGACGAGCAACGAAGAAGACGGCAAAAAAGACGTTAATTTGTTCAAGTTATTTATTGTACGTTCCCAATCATCTTTTACTATAGCTGAAACGAAGCCTGGACAATAAAGTACTAATTGTTATTTTGGAATGAGTTCGTATAGGTACACAAATTACATTAAGGGAGCGATAATATGATACATCAAAGTGCTATTACCGATTTCTGCCAGAAGGAATATTTGCCTGAGATCGATTCATCTGCCTGTATTCATCCAGTTGCCGCGGTAATTGGTCACGTATTTATAGGTAAGAGAGTTATGGTTGCGCCTTTTGCTTCAGTGCGAGGTGATGAAGGCCGGCCGATTTTTGTCGGGGATGAATCAAATGTGCAAGATGGAGTAATCCTCCATGCACTTAGGACAGAGCACGAAGGCCATCCAATTGAGGAAAATCACATTGAGGCTGAAGGAAAAAAGTATTCGGTTTACCTAGGCAAGAGGGTCTCCCTGGCGCATCAGGTTCAGATTCATGGCCCTGCACATGTAGGAGATGATACATTTGTCGGGATGAAGACACTGGTATTCAGGGCAAAAGTGGGAAGTAACTGCGTAATCGAACCTGGATGCATTGTTATGGGGGTCACTGTTGCGGATGGACGCTATGTGCCTGCAGGAACAGTGCTTAAAACTCAAAAGGATGCTCATAACCTGCCAGTGGTTACCGACGACTATCCCCTTAAGAATCTTAATAAAGGGGTAGTGCATGTAAATACCAGCCTTGCGGATGGATATAACAAGATCAATTTGGAATAGTTAGGGCCTGAACAAAAAAACAATCACAAAACGAAATCTGTCCGGAAGATTGAGACCTGTACGATGTAACTTCTCAATAAGTCCGGGTAAATCATATTTTGCGATTATCCACTGGATTCCCGCCTTCGCGGGAATGACAGGCGCTCACCCCCAATCGTCATTCCCGCGAAGGCGGAAATCCAGTGACTGTTGCCCAGACTTATTGAGAAGTTACTGTACGATCAAGAAACTACTCAAAATCAATCACGAAAGCACGAAACAAAAACCAACTTCTTTTTCGTGTTTTCGTGATAATTCTTTTTTGCTTCCCCAACATTAAATCCAATATCTAACCTCACAAGTTCGTTTTTTTTGCTTTGGGGGAAATTTTCCTTGACGTCATTATTTGGATATATTAAAAAACCGGTCGAATACTCAGTCTAATTTAGAAGGTCTGGACGGATAAGCGACACAGCAATGGGGAAAATACCGTGTTTTGCAAATGGCTTAGATAAATAATATGTCCAAAAAAGAAGCGATATTGCAGGCCGCAACAAGGCTCTTTTCCGAAAAAGGGTTCAAAGAGACATCCATTGCTGAACTCTCCAAGACGACAGGCGCTGCTGAAGGGACGATTTTTTATCATTTCAAGAACAAGGAGGACATTTTCCTCTCCATCCTTGAGGACACCAGAAAGAGAGTTATAGAGGAGTTTGAGCGGTACCTGGAAGAAGGGGAGTTTGATTGCGGTCTGGACATGATCGAGGGCGCCATCTCCTTTTACTTCTATCTGGCCGGAATGATGGAAGAGCAGTTTCTTCTTCTGCACCGTCGCCACCCGCATGAACTCGCTGAGGTTAATCCTGTTTGCAGGGAGCATCTCGAGGCCATTTATAATTGTTTTGTAAATGGTTTCGAACAGGCCATTCTCCTCGGGCAAAAGGATGGGTCTATAAGGAAGATGTCTTCAAAAAGGACCGCGCTGATTATCTTTTCCATGGTGGACGGTCTGGTGCGCTTCAAAACCTATAACCTTTACAATGCAGGCGCACTCCACAATGAATTTATGGAGTTGTGCCGCAAAATGTTACAGAAAAAACAGATTCAGGAGTAGGTGTTTCCAATGCTGACAAAAATCTTTCCATTTATTGGCTGGTTTAAAGGCTACGATCTTGGCAGTCTCAGAACTGACTTTTTGTCGGGCCTTACTGTTGCTATGGTACTCATTCCCCAATCCATGGCCTATGCGCAATTGGCAGGGCTGCCGCCTTACTATGGGCTGTATGCCGCGTTCCTGCCCCCTATGATAGCGTCCCTGTTCGGCTCAAGTCGTCAGTTGGCCACAGGCCCTGTGGCGGTTGTATCGCTGATGACCGCTGCCTCCCTTGAGCCGTTGGCCACGACAGGCACAGAGGGCTATATTGCCTATGCCCTTTTACTGGCCCTAATGGTCGGCCTGTTTCAGTTCACCCTTGGCGTACTCAGGCTCGGGCTTGTGGTCAATCTCCTCTCACACCCGGTGGTCAACGGATTCACAAACGCTGCATCCATTGTCATTGCCACCTCGCAGTTATCCAAGCTGTTTGGTGTCTATGTGGATAAGGCCGAGCACCATTATGGTACGATCATCAGGGTCGTCCAGGAAGCAATCCACTATACTCATCTGCCTACATTGTTATTAGGTGCATTCGCTTTTGCCATCATGTTCGGACTCAGGCGAATTGCACCCAAGATCCCGAATGTGCTCGTAGCCGTGACAATAACAACGGTTATTTCGTGGGCCATCGGGTTTCAGCACAACGCAAGTGTTGACATTTCGACCATCGAGTGCCCCAGGGTGCAAGAACTTGTTCAGAGTTTTAATGAGACAGTGAACGGCATGACGCCGCTGGCCGAAGAACGGACCAGGGTTGCCAAGGCCCTGGATGAGGCCAAGAGCGCCCACAACACCATAGGTATCCTCGACGCAGAGCGTGACGCAAGTGTCATAGCAGTTAAGATGGAGGAGATCAAAGAGAAAGCCCACATCTACAGGACGGAGCTCAGGCAATACTTGTTCAACGGCGTAGAGCAACCTGACGGTTCGCTGATGTTCTATCCGAAAGTGGAGACTCCGGACGGTGTTCAGAATGATGGCCGCACATGGCGCATCAAGGTGGGCAACAAGCTGCTCAAGACCCACAAGCTGGTCATGATGGGAGGCGGCAAAGTGGTTGGAGTAATACCTGAGGGGCTGCCTTCTTTCACGGTTCCGAAACTGGACATGAAGATCTTGCTTCAACTCCTGCCTTTTGCAATCATTATTTCGCTTCTGGGCTTCATGGAGGCCATTGCAATTGCCAAGGCCATTGCCGGCAAGACAGGCCAGCGTCTCGATCCCAACCAGGAGCTCATCGGCCAGGGGCTGGCCAACATCTTGGGTTCTGTGGGCAAGAGTTATCCTGTTTCCGGTTCCTTCTCAAGATCCGCGGTCAACTTTCAGGCCGGCGCAATTTCGGGTCTGTCGGCCGTGTTTACCAGCGCGGCCGTGGTTATCACGCTCCTGTTTTTTACTCCGCTCCTCTACCACCTGCCCCAATCCGTGCTGGCTGCGGTCATAATGATGGCGGTCCTCGGCCTGGTGAATATCTCCGGTTTTATTCACGCCTGGAAGGCCCAGTGGTATGATGGTGTTATTTCAATAGTTAGCTTTGTGGTCACCCTTGCTTTGGCGCCCCACCTGGAAAAAGGTATTGAGCTTGGCGTGCTCCTATCGCTTATGGTCTTTATCTACAAAAGTATGCGGCCTACTGTGGCATCCCTGGCCAAGCACGAGGACAAATCCCTGCGTGATGCCATGGTCTTCGGCCTCAAGCAATGCAGGTTCATGGCTGTAATCCGCTTTGACGGCCCGCTCTTCTTTGCCAATGCCAGCTATCTGGAAGACCAGGTTATGGAGCGTATGCAGAGCATGGAATACCTCAGACATATCATTATAGTGTCTAACGGCATAAATGATATTGACGCATCGGGCGAAGAGACATTATCATCGCTTGTAGACAGAGTCAGGGCCGCAGGCGTTGACATCTCTTTCAGCGGCGTTAATGAATCCGTCATAAAGGTACTGGAGCGTACGTTCCTGTTGGAAAAGATCGGCGAGGACCACATTTATCCGACTCTGGAAATAGCCATCCGCGCCATTCACCCTCATGAGCATGTGGACGACGTGGACAAAACCTGTCCGCTTACAGACGTTTGCAGACTGACCCATGCATAGTTAAAAAAGGGAGTTAGATATGTCTGTCATCACAGTATTTAGTGGTAATTTTTGCAAGGAAGACTCAGTAATCCAGGAAGTAACCGGCAGCACAGGCTATAAGCTTGTTACGGACAAAAGTCTTGTCGGTGATGCAGCCGGGCTTTCCGGCATGGCTGAAGGCAAGATAGAACGGGCCTTTTCAGCCACAACATCAGTATTCAACAAGTTCACCCACGAAAAGGAACGTGCGATTGCCTATCTCAGGCTCGCTCTGGCAGAGACGCTCTCAGACGACAATCTTATTGTCTCAGGACTATCCGGTCAGCTTATTCCAAAAGAGGTCAGTCACGTACTCCGTGTCTGCCTTATCGCAGACCTGAAATTCAGGACCAAAGTGGCTGCGGAAGAACAGGGATTGTCTGAAAAAGAGGCTGTCAAGCTTATACACAACGAAGATAATGACCGCGCTGCATGGGTCTATGCCTTGTTCGGTAACAAAGATCCCTGGGCCGCTTCCCTCTATGACATCGTCATTCCCATGGACAAAAAAGACGTGGCGGAAGCAACAACGCTTATTATGAAGAATCTGGACAGTGAAGTAGTCAAAACCACGGAGAGTTCGAAAAATACAGTTGAGGACTTCCTTCTTGCAGCCAAGGTAGAAGTGGCCCTGGTCAAAGAGGGACACTCAGCAGGCGTGAATGTCAAGGACGGCTCGGTCAAGCTGAGCATCAACAAGCATGTCCTGATGCTCAGCCGGCTTGAGGAAGAACTCAAATCCATTGTAAGCAGAGTGCCCGGCGTCAAGTCCGTGGACACCAAAGTAGGCAAAGGCTTTCACAAGACGGACGTTTATAGGAAAATAGATCTTGAGACGCCGTCAAAGGTATTGCTCGTGGATGACGAGCGCGAGTTTGTCCAGACCCTGTCCGAACGTCTGATCATGCGCGAAATGGGCTCAGCCGTGACTTACGACGGAGAATCAGCCCTTGAACTGATCAGCAAGGACGAGCCGGAGGTCATGATCCTGGACCTCAAGATGCCGGGTATTGACGGCATTGAGACCCTGCGACGTGTAAAAGAGACCCATCCGGAGATCGAGGTCATCATCCTCACCGGGCATGGTTCAGAGGCCGACAGAAAGGTATGCATGGATCTCGGCGCCTTTGCGTATTTGCACAAGCCCGTGGATATTGAGTTGTTGAGCGACACGCTCAAAAAGGCCAACGAAAAAATTCAGCAGAAAAAGGGGCAAAAGGGTTAATTTTTAGGTTAGTCCCCCCTACAAAAAGGGGGGACATGATAGCCTGCAACGGCTACTTTTTAAAGCTTGACAGAATATCCGACTCAAATTAAATAGTGTTACAAAATTTAAAAAAGTGTATTCATTAACAATACTGGTATAAACGCAACAACGCGTCATTTAGTGCTTCCCAAAGTCTGGGCAACAGTCACTGGATTCCCGCCTTCGCGGGAATGACGATTGGGTGTAAGCGCCTGTCATTCCCGCGAAGGCGGGAATCCAGTGGATAGTCGCAAAATATGATTTGCCCGGACTTATTGAGAAATTACGTCATGGACAATTAACATATTAATGTTACTTCCTTTTTTAAATTCAAAATTCAAAATTTAGAATTCAAAATTGTGTCTGAACGGCCTTTTCGTTCAGACACTAATTACTCTATAACCAACTAATATTATTTGGATTATTTGTCCAGCTGTTAACGATCTTCCATCATTTCACTAAAGATTTGGATTATATACGTCGATCTATTGACTATGAGTATGAGAATATTAGAGAAAATTATACCGGATTTTTTGCGTGGTGATAATCAGGAACTTGATGAAGGCCGGTTCAACTTCCGCCGCCTTTGGAGGCTATCGGTCTTTCTTACGGCCGTGGTCAGCCTTGTGCCATTGGTTTTTATGACTCTGCTTCACTACCATTTGGCGCAGCAATATTTAGAATCCGAATCATATAATCATACGTATCGATTTGTACGTAATACCTGGCGTTATGTCGCCTCTTTTCTGAATGAACGTAAGACCGTGCTGGAATTGTTTGCCAATCAGTATTCCTTTGAGGAATTAAACAGTCCGGGACAACTTGAGGCGATCCTTGACAATATGGAAAAAAGGCTCGGCGGTGTGCGGGATATTGGTGTAATCAATTCCTCCGGTATTCAGACAAATTACGTGGGACCATATAAGCTCAAGGGTGTTAACTACAGCAATCAGGAGTGGTTCAAGAAAGTCCTGAGAAACAATACCTATATCAGTGATGTGTTTCTTGGGTTCCGTAATGTCCCGCATATGGTCATAGCGTGCAAATTCGACCAGCCGGACAATTCCTTTTTCGTATTCAGGGTTACCCTGGACCTGGAGCAAATCAACCGCATGCTAAACCAGCTTGAAATGGCCGGGTCGACCTGCACATCCTTGGTTAATCAGGAGGGCATGCTCCAGACCACGTGCCGCCACCATCCCGAGATCCTTAAGAAGATGTCTTACTCTGTTCCTGAGTTTGCCACCGAATCGCGGGTAATCGAAGGCAAAGACCCTGAAGGCAGACCAGTTATAATCGGCTATCGTTACATCCCTGGTACTCCCTTTATCCTGATGATCGTTGAGCAAAAAGGTGCACTTTTAAGGGCATGGCACAAATCCCGGATTCAACTCGTCGTATTTTTGGTAGGCAGCGTCACTCTTATCATGGCAGTGATCCTGGGTGTAGCCACCTATCTTGTAAACAGGATTTACGTAGCGGACAGGGAGCGGGTCAGCAGTCTGCACAAGGTGGAGTACTCCAACAGGTTGGCTTCCATCGGACGGTTGGCCGCAAACGTGGCCCATGAGGTCAATAACCCCCTGGCTATTATCAACGAGAAGGCCGGACTTATTAAGGATATGTTCACCTACAAGGATATGTATTCAGAAGATAAAAAGCTGATCGGCCTTGTGGACTCGATCATCTCTTCAGTAGAACGGTGTGGGACCATCACGAAGCGGCTTCTCGGTTTTGCGCGGCACATGGAAGTGAGCATCCAGTCCATCAATGTGCAAGAGGTCCTGGAAGAGGTCCTGGGCTTTCTGGAAAAGGAGGCTGAGTACAGGTCTATCAAAGTCTCTTTGAATGTGCCTGACGACATTCCTGAATTCGAAAGCGACAGGGGCAAGGTTCAACAGATATTTCTTAATCTGGTCAACAACGCCTTCGCTGCCATGGAAGACGGCGGTAGCCTGGATATCACAGTCAGACGCGAAGATGAAGACTTTATTTCGACCACAGTCACTGACACAGGATGCGGTATCAAAAAGGCAGACATCGAACGTATCTTCGAGCCGTTTTTCTCAACAAAGACTAAAAAGGGCGGCACAGGTCTCGGCCTTTCCATTACGTGTGGTCTTATCCAGGAGATCGGCGGCAAGATCAACGTGCAAAGTGAAGTGGGGAAAGGAACAACTTTTATTATAAGTCTACCATTAAAGATTGATAAAGAGAGGAAGTAGGGATATGCGCTTATTACTAGTGGACGACGAAGTGGAACTGGTCTCAACCCTGGCGGAGCGTCTTTCTTTCAGGGGAATCGACGCGGACTGGGTAGCCAGCGGAGAAGAGGCACTGAAAAAGGCGGAAACCGAGACCTATGACCTTGCAGTACTGGATGTCAAGATGCCCAGGATCAGCGGAATTAAACTGAAGGGTATGCTGGAGGCGAAATATCCTGATATGAAATTTATCTTTATGACCGGGCATGGTTCAGAAGATGATTTCAGGACCGGTTCGTCCAAAGCTTACTACCTGGTAAAACCGATTAATATCGAGGCCCTTATCAGTAAGATAAATGAAGTCCTCAAAAAGTGATGGTCTGACCACCTCAAGGAGGTATACCATGAACTGCAAACCTGACATGATTGGAGAGACAGGTCTTCACTTTTTTGGCAAGATGTCCGCCACCAATTGTCATGATATCAAGAACGCCCTGGCCATTATCAATGAGAACATCGGACTGTTGCAAGACTTCATCCTCATGTCAGAGAAGGGAATGGCCATTGATCAGGAACGTCTTAAGACATTGGCGGAAAAGGTCGTGAAGCAGGTCTGGCGGGCGGATGGATTTGTAAAAAATATGTCGAGGTTTGCGCACAGCATTGATGAACCTGTGGTCAATGTTGATCTGAACGAAATCCTCGAGCTTGTAAAAATGCTTTCGAGCAGATTTGTCTCCATGCGGGGCGTAACCCTGAAACCAGAGCCGTCAATGAACCCGGTGATGGTCACAACAAACCCATTTCTTTTGGAAAATCTTGTCTGGTTGTGTCTGGATTTTGCCATGGAGGTTGCCGGCAGCGGGAAAACCGTCGGCCTTATCACAGAGGAAACGAAAGACGGCGCGCGGATCAGATTCACACACATCGAAGGTCTCAAGGAGGCCTCCACAGATATGTTTCCAACAGAACAGGCAAAGGCTTTGCTCAAAACCCTCAATGGTGAACTTACGCCCGATGCCGGGGCCGGAGAACTTGCGCTTATCCTGCCCAGGGACATAGGTTCATAAAAAAAACGAACAACGAACATCGAACGTCCAACATCGAATGTTGAATGGAAAAAGATGAAGAAACAGACTTATGACCGGGAAGAAAGGCTGTTCGAGTATTCGGTGCGAATCATAAAGATCGTTGAATGTTCGGTAATGGATATATGTTTTTCATTCAACGTTGGACGTTCGATGTTCAACGTTCATTTTTAATATATGGGGTTACGTCCGCACCGGAATAATCATAAAATTTATGGAAAGTGGAGTAAACAGCGATCGTAAAGGAAAAATCAACCCCTTAGTTATAGTTTTATTTGCAGGAATTGTTATCGGATTTTATGGAATTTACAAAATCTACAAGGGTTATGAGTCACAGAACTGGCCAACGACACAAGGAAAGATCATAAAGTCGCGCATAGCCGGCGCCAAAAGAATTATAGGTCGCAGGGCATTTATTAAGTACGAATATTTCGTGTCCGGCAATCGTTATGTAAGTTCCCAAATATCCTATACTTTGATAATCGGCGATTACAGTGGCGCTATAGAAATCCTGAGGGAATACCCTGAAGGCAAAACCGTTACTGTTTACTATAATCCTGACAATTTAATGGACGCGGTTCTTAAAACAGAGATATCAGGACGAATCTCCTGGCTCTTTATTCTCAGTGTTCTCGCCATTATACTGGGCCTGAGGGGCTTGAGATGGCAAAGGTTTTGATGAAGGTGGAAGGTAGAAGGCCGAAGTATGTTAGCCTGTCACCTTCAGCCTTCTACCTTCTACCTATCCACCTAACAAATTAGGACTTCTTTTTAATTCTGCTTAACAGCAACCAGATTGCACCGATCAAAAGCGCGCTCGTGAAGACGTGTGAAAGGAGCTTATCAAAGTTGATTTGTGAAATGATGGGTATGGAATCCGTTATTCGAGGTTTATATTCCATGTCTTCGCTTAAATAAATATTTTTCACAATATCTTCAAACAGCTTACGGTATTCGCTGAAATCCTTGTCTTCAGCATAACATACTATCTGGATGCAGCCCTTCCGGGTCAGCTTTGTAGCTATAAGACCTTTTATCTTTTCCGCGTCTGCCAGGAAGGTCATCCATAAAGTATGATCATTCGAATCGTATAGGATCTCTCCGACCTCTGTATTCGGAATCCCACTAATTTTTTCCTCGATTGGTTTAGATACTTCCCCCACTCTCCTGTTTTCTTTACTTAATTTCTCCATCTTGCCTTCAGGAATTCGGCCTGACTTGTTCAGCCAAATAAGTATGTACGGGCATGCAAACCAATGCTTGGCGCCGGATAATTGATAACCGTAATCATATGCAGATTTTTCCGCATCAGGTGCGGCCAGTTGCAACTTCCTGGAATGTTCATCCAGGATTTCCCCTGGAATCCGGACCCAGTTGTGCGGCAGTTTTAACGTAAAACCTTCTTTTGCATTGAACCTCTGGGTAAAGTCAGTTCCAGAGGCAATACCGGTCAAAACAAAGACAACCGATATGATAATGAATATTCGTTTCATATGCCTTACCACCTTCTATTCAGTGAACCTCACCGGGCTTCGCGACCTGTTACATTCTGCACGGATTGCCTTGACTTGAGTTCGAGCCTCAAATAACCTTATAAGTAACTAACATGATACAGGCACATTTCAAGATTTTGTATAGTTTCTCGTGATTCGACGACATATGACCATGGGTAAATCGACAATAATACGTAAGGCAGACCTCCTTCATGTGCTTGACGGTATCCCCCACGGTATAGCTGTTCTTGATAAAAGGCAGCGGGTACTTGGGCTGAACCGCTTTTTGGGCGCCTTGACTGGTTATAATAGTGAAGAGGCCATGGGGATCTATTATGATTATGTCCTTCGCAGTGATTTGAGGCATAAGGGAAATCCCTTGCAGGGCGTTATCGAAACAGGGGAATCCACATCTGTAGAAGGTGACATTATAAATAGAAGACGGCAGAAGATCCCAATTCGGTTTACAATATCGCCAATCAAGGATTCTTCGGGGAAATTGTTGGGTATGGTCTTAACCCTGGAGGACATTTCCGTCTTGCAGGACCTTGGAAAGAAGATTCACGACATATCTCGCATGGAAGGAATCATCGGACACAGTTCGAAGATGCAGGAGATCTTCGAACTGATACCAATGATCTCCCAGACAGATGCATCGGCCCTTATTACAGGTGAGACCGGAACAGGCAAGGATCTTCTGGCATTTGCCGTCCATCAGGCCTCAAAAAGATCACGCTACCCCTTTATCAAGGTAAATTGCGGTGCGCTTCCGGAGTCGCTTTTGGAATCGGAGTTGTTCGGTTATACAAGAGGGGCCTTTACAGGTGCGAATACAGATAAACCCGGCATGTTTCGCCTGGCCCATGGCGGTACCATTTACCTCACTGAAATCGGCGATTTGCCTCTGCCTCTTCAGGTTAAACTACTGACTGTTCTGGATGATAAAGAGTTTTTTCCTCTCGGAAGCTCGAAAAAGGTAAAGGTGGATGCACGGGTGATTGCGTCCACACATCGTGATTTGAAAGAATTCGTCAGGCAGGGCAGATTTAGGGAGGATTTGTTCTTTCGTTTGAATGTACTTCGCGTGCACTTACCTCCTCTTAGAAAGCGTGATGGAGACGTTCGCCTGCTGATCGACCATTTCCTGGATGTCTTCAACTCAAACCTGAAAAAATCTGTCAAAGGCCTCGACCAGAAGGCCCTAAATATCCTGCTGAGTTACTATTATCCTGGAAATGTGCGTGAGCTTCGCAACATCTTAGAATACGCAATAACTGTATGCCAGGGGAATACGATTCGATCTGAACATCTGCCAAAATATATGGCTTCATCCATAAAGAAGGAACCTCCATCTATCGATCAAGGGTCGGAGACAGGTATGGGCGCGTTGGATAATAACGCGGAAAGTCCGGACAGGGCGTCTGAGTCCATAAGCTGGACATCCGTAGAAAAAAGAATGATAATGGATGCATTAATGAAGACCGGCGGCAAACGCGGGCTGGCGGCAGAATTACTTGGTTGGGGGCGGAGCACCTTGTGGAGGAAAATAAAACAGCATGGGTTGGAGTAAAATCCGCATATGGCTCGTGTTTGTCTCGTAATCCATTATGAAAATACTGATTCCCATATCAAAAAATTATGTGGAGCCACGGTTCGACCTGGCAAGCGAAGTTGTTATTGCCCGCGTGCGGAACGGGCAAATTCTTGGGGAACCCAGAATTATCCTGCTACCCGGCGCAACTCCGGAAGAAATCTGCGCTCTTGTTATCAAAGAAGACGTATCGGCTGTCATTTGCGGAGGAATTGAAGAAGTCCATTATCAATACCTTACGTGGAAAAAAGTAAAGGTCTTTGACAGCGTTATCGGGCCCTATGAGCAGGCATTAAAGCTGGCCCTGTCAGATAAACTTGAGGCAGGCACCATATTACCAGGATAGGCCTGTCTCATTTTGAAACAATTTGAATCTACAAATAGTAAATTAACATCCTTTTTGCCTATAATACCCATTATATTAATATTATTGAATTTTTATAGGTAATCCATTCTCAGATCATCATGTATGTTCTGTTTTGTTTCATATCGTGGCAAGGAATATAATGTCTCCTTGCATAAAAAATTATCTAACATACTGTTTTTATAGAATGTTGGTCTATTGGCACAATGATTGCAGCCATGCTTGACTATTAATATGGGAAGAATAGCCGGGAATGGTCCTGTTGATCCGGCGCCATCCTTAACAGACCCTTAAGGCTTGAAGGAGTCTCCGTTTAGCCCGGGAGTTATTACGGAGTTAATATTCTGGACACTTATTGTAGCACTTATTGTCGAAGTTCCAGGCAGATAATTCAAGAGCAACGGGTCAATAAATTTTACCACGTTAGCTTTTGGGCGCAGGACGGATGAGACCTATAATCCTTATTGTTTTACAAGACAGTTTTTTCTTAGAGACCTTGGCGGACAAGTTGAGGCAGAGGAAAATGTCTGTGCTTACTGCAGACATCGGACATGGGGTTTTGGAAATTCCATCAGGTACGCATGCAGACGTAGTGCTTTTGGATGCGAGATACAAAGGCAAGGGCACGATGCAGGCCCTTTCAAGCGTCAAGCGCGAGCAGCCCGATGCGGAAATAATATTGATAAGCAGTCCTGACAATATTTCCCTGTCTATGCAGGGTATGCGTGAAGGGGCCTCTGATGACATCACAGTGCCCTTTGATATTGACACCTTGATAGAGAAAGTGCGAGAGGCCCTGGCCAGAAAAAAAACTCGCTCAAAGACAAGAGGTAAACACTCGATTCTCAAACGTGGGAATCAAGGCATTAATAAATGACGGCAATAGGAGGTGCAAACCATGAAAACTCGTGTGTTGATTGTGGATGATGAAAAGGAATTTGTCGAACTTGTGTCTGAGCGTCTGACCATGCGCGACTACGATGTGACCGCAGCCTTCAGTGGTGAAGAGGCCCTTGAGACGGTGAAGAAATACAACTTCGATATCGTTGTTCTGGATGTGCTCATGCCCGGTATTGACGGGATCGAGACACTTCGTGAAATCAAGAGGATAAAGCCTCTGACAGAAGTAATCTTGTTGACTGGACATGCAGCCGTAGACACGGCTATCGAGGGAATGAAACTGGGCGCCTATGATTATCTCACAAAACCATGCGAGATCTCAGATCTGGTCACTAAGCTCGACAAGGCTCATGGTAGAAAGGCCGAGCAGGAAGAGCGCATCCGCGCGGCCAAGGTTGAGGACATCGTAAGCTCACCCAGGTCCGTATTGTAATGCAGGGTCCGGATCGGATTTCGTGACACCAAAGTTGTACTTAAAGAAGGAGGGATTTCTCAATGAGTCATGACGTAGGAAATGATACAGGTGGTGGAGGGATTCTGGCCAACAAGATGTTGTGGCTGATTGTTGGGGCCGGCATCTTTATCGTGGTCGGGTTTATCCTGCCCACACCGCAAAGTGTTATTGATATTGTAGATAAATACGGGTTTGCCCAGAAATTGATTGACTGGGAAATAGCAACCGACGTGCCAAGTGCCGCCCGCAAGACCATGATCGTGCTTGGGATCATTCCAATGGCGATCATCTATTTTGCCACTGAGGCTCTGCCGATTGGCTTGACGGGGATACTGATGCCGATTCTGGCCTATTTTCTCCATCTCCTTCCCCGCAAGATGATCGGCAAGACCTTTGCAGGTGACGCCCCGTTGTTCCTGCTCGGTGTGCTTGCCATGGGTGTTGCCGTTGTGGACGTGGGGTTTCACAAGCGGCTCGCCAGTTGGCTCCTGGGCTGGACCAAGGGATTCTACGTCCCCATCTTTGTTTTGTGCATCAGCATGGCATGCATTGGCTCGTTTATCTCGGCCCATGCCATGTGCGCGTTTATGACCCCGGTCATGGCAGCGGTCTATTTCGGGGCGGTATCAGCCAGGAGCAAAGGCGGAAAGCTCGAGCACGATCCGGCCCTTGCCAAGTTTCTGTTATTTACCCTCTGCTTCGCCCTGAATGTGGGAGGGATCGGATCACCAGCAGCCGGCGGCCGTAACGTTATCATGATGGGGTTCTGGGAAGAATACAATGTTCCCATGGACTTTTTTACATGGATGAAATACGGCTTTCCCATAGTACCGATCTTGGGTCTCATGGTGGCGGTCTACATGTTGGTCTTTTTCAGCAAAAATATCAAGACCAGAGACCTCACTCCAGGGCTTGTAGCCATCAAGGAAGAGACACGGAAGATGGGCTCGATGTGCTATAAGGAATACGTAACCGCTGGAATGCTTCTGCTGATCCTGATGCTGTGGATCTTCGCTGGTCTCGGGCTTGGCGGTCCATCACTCCTGGCCCTTCTGATCCCGGTCGTATTTAAGACTACTGACTGGAAAAAGATCCTCAGCGGCATATCCTGGGATGCCTGGTTCATGTACTGCGGGGCCTTGACCCTTGGCGCGCTTCTCAAGGAGAGCGGCGCTGCCATGTGGTTGGCTCAGACATTCCTGGAAATACTTGGAAAAGTCGGTATGGAGCAGGGATTCGGCCTGTGGGTCGGTCTTTCCGGTTTTTCCGGTTTGATGACCAACTTCATGTCTGATGCCGGTACTACTGCGCTTCTGGGTCCGATTGTAATTCCCATGGGTATCATGACCCAGCATGCCGGCGAGCCGTGGGCAGTGGGCCTGGCCGTGGCCTTTGCCACCTCCTTTGCGCACTTCCTGATCGTGGGTACGCCGAATAACGCTATTGTCTATGGCCTGGGTAAATATCCGGACACCGGCGAAAACATGATTGAGCCTATAGACTTTGTGAAATACGGCTTTGGGCTCTGGCTCATTTCCATGGCAACTATTTGGTTCTTGGGATTCCTGGTCATGTATAATATTGTAGGATTCCCTCCGGATATCCTTGAAAAGGCCACTGCTGTATTGCAAAGCGGAGCTACCCAATAGGTCAATGGACTGGATTCATGGGTGGGACCTATGAGAAATGCAACCGAACAGAGACATTGTGTGTTATAAATAGTCGCGGTGAATCTTGATAACACCTGCTGACTTAGGAGGAGATATGAACAAAAAAAAGGTAAAAGACATAGTCATTTCTCTGAGCGAGTATCCGCATATGCAGTATTCCGGTGCGCTCAGGGAGGCAATCGCCAAGCTTAACGAGGCATATGAGACCGGTCACCATACGGTCCTGGTTTTTGACGAAGATAAGCTCGTGGGTATGCTTTCCGAGAAGGATATCCTGAAAGGGCTTGATCCCAGGTTTGCAAGGCATTACGAGGTGGGGATTCCTATGTTCTGGGACCAGCTATTGGAATCAAAAGAAGGATGTGAAAAACGGCTCGGCCGTCCTGTCAAGGAGTTCTTATTAGATGACACGTGCAAGGTTGACATTGAAAACGCAATTTATACGAGCGTCTTAAATATATTGGATTGTACAAAGGCCGGGTGGTCGTTTCGTACAGTCACTATTGATGCCGGAGATAATATCTTAAAGGCTGCTCATATCATGCTGCATGAGCACGTCTATATCCTGCCGGTTGTGGAAGAAGGCAAGCTCATCGGGGTCGTGCGCATGGGCGACCTGTTCCATGAGATCTCTCAATTTGTTCTGAGCCAATAGGCTTATCGTTTAAAAACACGTAGCCTACGATAACCCTGCCTGGTCCTAAACGGTCCGGCAGGGTTTTTTGCGTTAAAGTGCTTAAAGAGAACTAAAGTTGTGGAATTTACCCATAACGATTTCAGTTGATTTCTGCGTCGAAGACGCTAAGATTTATCATTATTGACTATTACTCTTACTTAAATTGAGCAATTAGCCTTTAGCGGTTAGCTATTAGTTTAATGATTACAGGTGGGTGTTATTTCTAATTAACGTAATGCCTTGATTTTTCAAAGCTAAACGCTAATGGCTAACAGCTAATCGCTTAACTTAGCTCTTAAATAATCAGGCATAAGACCCTATGTCCTCCTCAAAGCACAACACAATAAACGACTTTGATCCCGGCAATTTTTTAGGCAGTTTTTTTCACCTGGCAAAGGACGTCATATTTTTTTCCAGATCCTTTTACAAAGGGATGAGGAGCGAAGGGGGCATGCGAAACCCCTGTATATTCCTGGCGGGTTGTGCTCTGGTTCACACATTGTTTGTTGGCCTCACTCTTAAGAAAGGGGCCATCATTGCCCTCAGTCTATTCAACGGGCTTGTGATGCCCTTTGTAACAGCCTGGATACTCTATGTTATCGTCACAGGGCTTTTCAAGGGATCAGGGACATATGAAGCAGCCTTCAGGGTAACTGCCTATTCAGCGGCAACAGCCCTGTTTTCCTGGGTCCCTATGGGAGGATTTATCCTCGAAATCTATAGACTCTATCTGATTGCCCTTGGGCTTAGCTATACATTTTCTCTCAGACTCTCCAAAACACTGTTGGCCGTTTGCATAACTGTTGCCATATATGTTTTCGTCTTTTCATCCTTGAACATTATGTCAGGGACTCCAGGGCCGGATATCATGCCGTGAGACGGATATTTGACTTACTTTTATCTGTATCATATTGAAACGATATGAACCAATAAATTAAAAACCTGTTTTCATTCCTTCATTGTTGATTATATTATTGATATTGTTGACAATTTGTAATTAATATATTTATGAGTTATCTGTTTATGTACTTTTTTGTTTCATATTGTAATAAGGAAATGGATGTCTATTACAGCTTAAGAATACTCTAATATCTTGTTTTTATTGAAAAGCATCTTATTGGCACACTAATTGCTGTATATCGTAAAATGAATATAAATTCATTCACGAATGAAACAGTTTTTTGACCTAACAGTGAGTGTTTATCCACCTTCAGGGGAAAGGCTGGAATAAAAATATTATTCAAAGGAGATATCGGGTAATGACTGGACATGGTGCCGCAGAGGCAGTATCACCAACTTCAATTACATTTATACTATCATCCATTATTTTTGTAGTGACTTTTGCACTGATCCTTA
>Ga0209121_10002870_pt1 | contig 17138 bp, 19 predicted proteins | sample Cruoilmetagenom3_FD_187292 | JGI IMG/M metagenome (GOLD analysis project Ga0209121, IMG submission 187292) | Oil polluted marine microbial communities from Coal Oil Point, Santa Barbara, California, USA - Sample 3 (SPAdes) (version 2) | ecosystem: Environmental > Aquatic > Marine > Oil seeps ... | reverse complement strand
ACAATTGGTAGCGATTGGCATCGGCCACGATGTGACGCGCTATTACAGGCGCGCGGTGACGATAATGGACGCCGAGCAGCTTGGCGGAACGATTATCGAACAGCTGGCGGAATTGTTTGAGGATGAGTGATCATCGGAGCGCCCAACGGCCGCCTCCGATGCCATTGACTGATCGAAACAAATCACGCTGCGCTGTAAACGACTCCGAATCCGAGCTGTTGTTTTCCAATTCTCGCCGAATCACTGCTTCGGTCGATATTGGAAGAGAACGCTGCCCCTTTTTCCTAATTTCTTTAACTACCTTGTAGAGTTCGGGGAGGTCAGCTTCGCCACCGAGGCGGCCAAAAGCCTCCAAGATATCATCGCGCCATAACACATCACTTCTCCTCGTCGATTTCTCAGCATGCCGTTTGTTCGGTGGTTGATCCGATAATCTTAAAGTCTGAGAAGTCTCGCCAGCTAAAATACGTCGAAGAATTTCATCTTCTGACTCTTCTCCGGACAACCGCGCCGACCAAATCAATGAAAATGTCTCTGTTGAAACCTTGATATCACGCATAAAACCTCCTGAACGTTCTAGAACATTAGATAGAACGTTCGGATTGTCAACAAGAGTTGACTCAAGTGCTGGCGTCCTGAAAACTGTATCGATGAAAAAACTCCTCGCCCTCATTCTCCTCATCGCCCTCGTCATTGGCGGTTGGTATTTCGCATCCCCGTGGCTCGCCATGAAGGGCCTCGCAGACGCCGCGCAGGATGGTGATGTTGCGGCGCTGGAGGAGAAGGTCGACTTCCCCGCCTTGCGTGCCTCGGCATCTGACCAGATCAGCGAAGCGGCGCGGCGCGAAGGAGAGGGCGGCTTGCTTGGTCAGATTGGCGGAGTGGTGGCGGAGCGTGTCGGGCGCGAAGCTGCCAATCGCGCGCTGACGCCGGAAGCAGTCGGTTCGATGGTCACCACGGGCGTTTTCGCTGCCGGACTGCTGCCAGAGCGGCTGCGCGGGCAGGAAATTTCCTGGGATGTGGAGCGCGAAGGCTTCGACAATTTTCGTGCTGCGGGCACATTCGAAGACGGCACGACTGGGCCAACGCTGATTTTTCGCCGTGATGGCATCGGCTGGAAGCTGTCCGGCTTTGAATTGCTCTGACGCGGCCACATCAGCCCACACCATTGCCAGCCGCGAAAGCGCCGCCTAAGCCTCGCCGCGCAATGATCCTTCGACAAGCTCAGGACGCTCGGACTTGACTCTCAAGCTCTTCAATTCGCTCACCCGCCAGATCGAGACTTTCCAGCCCGTCCATGAAGGGGAAGCGAGGGTCTATACCTGCGGGCCGACGGTCTACAATTACCCGCATATCGGCAATATGCGCGCCTATGTCTTCGCCGATGTACTGGGGCGGACGCTGAGCTGGAAGGGGTATGACCTTACCCACATCATCAACATCACCGATGTCGGCCATCTTACCGATGACGGGGATGCGGGCGAGGACAAGATGGAGAAGATGGCGGCGGAAAAGGCGCAGTCGATCTGGGACATCGCCGCGCATTATACGCAGGCGTTCAAGGACGATGTGCAGGCGCTCAACATTCGCCAGCCGGCCAAATGGTCGGTCGCGACGGATTACATCGCGGACATGATCGCTTTCGTGCAGGCAATGCCGGAAAAGCATCTCTACGAGATCGATAGCGGGCTGTATTTCGACACCTCCACAGTCGCCGATTACGGGCGATTGGCGCGCGCGGTGACGGAGGAGGGTGAAGGCCGGATCGAAACGGTCGAAGGCAAGCGCAACGCCGCCGATTTCGCGATCTGGCGCAAGACGCCTGCGGGTGAGAAACGGCAGATGGAATGGGATTCGCCATGGGGCAAGGGCGCGCCCGGCTGGCATCTGGAATGCTCGGTCATGGGCGAAAAGCTGCTCGGCTTTCCGTTCGATATTCACACTGGCGGCATCGACCACCGCGAAATTCATCACCCCAATGAAATCGCGCAGAATCAGGCGTTTTGCGGCTGCGGCTCGCTCGATGAGGCGACCCATTCGGGCTCGCGCATCTGGATGCACAACAACTTTTTGATCGAACGCAGCGGCAAGATGAGCAAGTCATCGGGTGAATTTCTGCGCCTGCAATTGCTGATCGACAAAGGCTACCACCCGCTCGCCTACCGCATGATGTGCCTGCAGGCGCATTATCGCAGCGAGCTGGAGTTTTCATGGGATGGGCTGGAGGCCGCGCTGACGCGGTTGAAGCGGATAGTGATGGGGGTGGAAAAGCTATCCCTTGGTGAGCTCCTGCCAAAGCAGGAGCCTGCTGCGACTGGGCTTCTGCTTTCGCAGGAACTCGCCAATCACCGCAAGTTTGCTCCTGTACTTGAGACATTCGAAGCGGCGATGGCCGATGATCTCAACACAGCCGTGGCACTCACAGCGTTGGAAGACATACTGTCCATGAAGAAGGTGGATGCGGCTCTCAAGGGAGAAGCCGTGACATACATGGACACAGTCCTCGGCCTCGATCTCCTCAACATCACCCGCCAAGACCTCCGGATCCGCCCCAAGACCGCGACAATCACCGAGGCGGAAATCGAAGACGCGCTCACTCGCCGCAAAGCCGCACGGGCAGATAAGGATTTTGCTACCTCTGACGCCCTGCGCGATGAACTCGCGGCAAAGGGCGTGGAGGTTATGGACGGCGATCCGATCGGGTGGGAATGGAAGCTCAGCTAGAGCTTATTGGTGCCTCCTCACCCCTCCTCCAGCACCAATATTTCAGCCGTCACCACCATGTGCGGCGGTTCCACCGTGTGATCGACCTCGGTCACGGCTGCGTCCGCCACCAATTGTCCGGGGATGGAGAATTCGTGTTCGGGGAGGAAGGCGATGAAGCACTCGCCTGCCTCCACGGCTTCCGCGCCCTCGAACAGTAGTTCTACCCGGTGCCGTGCGCCGGCGAAGGTAATGCTGGCCCAGCCTTTTTCCGAATGTGCAGTGATGCGCGCCTTGCCTTCAGCAAGTGCAATGAGCGCTTCCGACAGGCGCTCGCGGGTGCCCTTGCGTTGGCGACGCTTGGCCGGGACGGGACGGGTCTGATCAATATGCATTGGTCATCTCGCGATATTCGTTCATGAAATGTTCCACACGTTTTTCCGTATGTGGGCGCGGGGTGCGGCCATTGCGCAGATCGAGCACAAAGCGCGGATCGCTCGTAGCGAGACGCCCAAACTTGGTCGGCGGCATTCTGGTGTGGCGCAAAAAGACTTCGATCTTGCGGATGAGCATGGGCGGTTCCCCTTGGCAGATGTCTGAACCCCTCGATCCCGCGACTCGGCACCGATTCGATGGCTGTAAAACAGCGTGAGAAATCCAACTTGTCTAGGAAAAATACATCGTGTAGGAAGATTTTGTTCACTACGTAGGAATTTGAGCATGGATGCACGTGAGAAATTGGCCGAGGCCGCCCGGACCAAGGGCAGCAGCCTTGCGGCTCTTTCGCGCATGATTGGGCGTAATGGTACGTATCTCCAGCAATATATCACCAAAGGCAGTCCGCGAAAGCTGGAGGAGGATGACCGCCGTCAGCTCGCGCAATTCCTTGGACTGGACGAATCGGAATTGGGTGGACCGCAGGATAATTCCTACGCAAAACCCACGAGTCGCGACTGGATCGATGTTCCCCGCTTGGAAGTGGATGTCTCTGCCGGGCCGGGGGCAACAGGTGCGCAGGAACAGGCGTTCGATGCCTTTCGCTTCTCGCGCCGCTGGCTGGGGGAGCAGGGTCTGGACGGCGCGCAGCTATCCGCCATCCGTGTGGTCGGAGACTCGATGGAGCCGCTGCTGCGCGAAGGTGATGAAGTGCTGGTTGACCGCCGCGATCAGCCCTTCCGCGATGGCATTCACGTTGTCCGCATCGATGACAGCCTGCTGGTCAAACGTGTCGCCAACCAAGGGGCAGGGCGCTTTTCGCTGCTCAGCCAGAACCTCGCCTACCCGCCCATTCAAGTGAAGGTGGAGGAGCTGGACGTTGTGGGGCGCGTGGTTTGGAAGAGCGGGCGGGTCTAGCCCCAACCCGCCTGCCGGTAGGCGAAATCGTCGTTCCAGATTTTCGACATATGGCTGATCTTGCCGTCCTTGAACTGAATGTAATAGGTAAAATCGCTTGAAACAGCCTTGCCTGTTGGCGGGACCGGGCCGCCATCCTGGGTGTGGGTGCCCTTGAAAATGGCGGTTGCTGAAACCGCCTCACGTTCTTCATCCACGCCGAATGCGAGCATTTCATAATGCGCATCTGGCATCATGTCGCCGATGCCGCCCATCCAGTCGGTGTAGGCTTGCAACGTTTGGGTCTCTGCGAGCGAATCGCACTGTGCGCTGAAGGTTGCGCCTTGGTGGCACCACTGCTTGCAAACGTCCCAGCCTTTCGCGCTTTCGCAGGCGTCGAAAAAGGCAAATGCGTCGTCTTTGATTGTCATGAAATTTCCCCTCATTGCGCGGCCCTGTTGCACCGATGCGCGAAACATTGTGAGGTGCGCCCGAACTTGTCCAGCAGCATTGGACGCTTGCAACGCGCCTTCCGCGCCGCCATCTCCCGCGGATGACCACTCCATCCCCCATCCGCGCCGCCATCGTCCCCGTTACGCCGTTCCAGCAGAACTGCTCTCTGGTGTGGTGTACCAAGACCATGCGCGGGGTTCTGGTTGATCCGGGCGGGGAGCTGGGCAAGCTCAAAGAGGCTGTCGCAAAGGCAGGGGTCACGCTGGAGAAGATCCTGCTCACCCATGGCCATGCCGACCATTGCGGTCAGGCAGGTATGCTTGCCGAAGAACTGGGCCTGCCGATCGAGGGGCCGCATGAGGCGGACCGCTTCTGGATCAGTCGGCTGGACGAGGACGGTCCGCGTTTCGGGATGCAGTGCGAAGTCTTTGAACCGACGCGCTGGCTCAACGACGGCGACACGGTCAGTTTTGGCGAGGTTACACTTGATGTCATCCATTGCCCCGGCCACACGCCCGGCCATGTCGTGTTCGTCAGTCGCGAAGCCAATTTCGCCTTTGTCGGTGACGTTCTGTTTCAGGGGAGCATCGGGCGCACCGATTTCCCGATGAGCGACCACCAGTCATTGCTCGACGCGATCACGCAGAAACTGTGGCCGCTGGGCGATGACATCACCTTTGTGCCCGGACACGGCGCGACCAGCACCTTTGGTCAGGAGCGCAAGAGCAACCCCTTCGTCGGAGATGTGGCGATGGCGCGGGGTTAGGTCCCTGTTTAAGCGATCTCGTCAGACGATCTGGAACGCTGCCAGTCCGGCCCAGATAATCCAGACAAGATAGGTTATCATGGTCGCCATAATGCCGATCATGCGCGGTTTGCCGGGCGTGTCCGCCTGCATGCCGAAGGCGTGAACCACGCGGCCAGCCATAAAGACCAGTGCCGAGGCCGCGAGCAACCAACCGGCCTGGCCGGACAATTCCAGCACCAGGATCAGCACCAGTGCAATCGGCGTGAATTCGGTGAAGTTTGAATGCGCCCGCATGTGGCGCGACAGGGTCGCATCGCCGCCATCGCCATGCGCGACCTTGGCCGCATTGCGCGCCTGTCCGCAGCGCACCATGAGCCAAAGATTGATAAGCGCAGCCAGCGCGGCGGCCAGTAGTGTGACATGCAATTGTGCCATTGAGAGGCTCCCCTGTATTCCGGCCTGTATTCCGGCGAACTTGCTAGAAGCCTATCGCTACACTTGCAACGGCGCAAAAACCCGGTATAGGCCGCGCCTTCGCCGTAACCGAGGTATCCCTCTTCGCTGTGCTTGCACGGTGGCTGGGCATCGCCTAGGGCGGCATCCGAACAGTTTTTGAACGAATTTAAGGAACAGGTGCCGCCATGGCTGTCCCTAAAAGAAAAGTATCGCCGCATCGCCGGGGCAATCGCCGGGGGCATCACTCGTTGAAGGCCGAAGCCTTCCACGAATGCTCCAACTGCGGCGAGCTGAAGCGCCCGCACATGCTGTGCAACGCCTGTGGTCACTACAATGGCCGTCAGGTCATTGAGCCCAAGGGCCTTTAAGCCTCCTTATCAGGAAGGATTGAGCGCATGAGCCTACCGCGTATCGCCATTGATGCGATGGGCGGTGATGAAGGCGTGCGCGTGATGGTCCACGGCGCTGCAATGGCACGCCGTCGCCATGACAAGTTCAGCTTCCTGCTGGTGGGTGATGAAGAGCGGATCAAGGCCGGGCTGGAAGATCATCCCGCCCTGCGCGCTGCTTCGGAAATCCTCCATTGCGATGATGTGGTTGGAGGCGACGAGAAGCCCAGCCGCGCCATTCGCCGCGCCAAGACCACCAGCATGGGTCTGGCAATTGAAGCTGTGAAAAGCGGTGATTGCGGCGCTGCCGTCAGCGCGGGCAACACCGGCGCACTGATGGCGATGGGCAAGATTGCCTTGCGCACCATGCCCGGCATTGACCGTCCAGCGCTGGCGGGGCTGATGCCTACGCTCGAAGAAGATGACGTGGTGATGCTGGATCTGGGCGCCAACACCGATTGCGACGCTCGCAACCTAGTGCAGTTTGCGATCATGGGCGCGGCCTATTCGCGCATTGTAACCGGCAAGCCTGCCCCGCGTGTTCGCCTGCTCAATATCGGCACCGAAAGCATCAAGGGCACGGACGATTTGCGCGCAGCGAGCCAGCGTCTGAGCGATGCCACTGGCCTAGCCATGCAGTTCGACGGCTTTATCGAAGCCGACAAGATCAATCGCGGCGAGGTTGATGTTGTGGTGACCGATGGTTTCTCCGGCAATATCGCGCTGAAAGCGATCGAAGGTTCGGCGCGGTTCGTGACTGATCTGCTCAAATCGGCCTTCACCAGCTCACTGCGCTCCAAAATCGGTTTCCTCGTCTCGCGCCCCGCGACTGAATTGCTCAAGCACCATCTCGACCCCAACAATCACAATGGCGGCGTTTTCCTCGGCCTGAATGGTGTGATCGTGAAATCGCACGGCAGCGCCAATGCGCAAGGTGTCGCCAATGCGGTGGACGTGACGGCGCGGCTGCTGGAGGACGATATTACTGATCGCATTACAGCCGATCTCGCCGAAGTCGGTGATGAAATTAACGGCGCAAGTAAAGGCAATGACGCATCCGGCGAAGGGGCCGCGCAATGATTCGCTCGGTTGTGACAGGAAGTGGTTCGGCTCTGCCCAAGCGCTGCGTCAGCAACGAAGAACTGGCGCGCGAAGTTGACACTAGCGACGATTGGATTCGCGAACGGACCGGCATCACCCAGCGCTATATCGCAGGTGATGATGAGACTACGGGTTCGCTTGCCACGGCAGCAGCGCGGGCGGCGATGGCGGATGCGGGCTGCACTATCGATGATATCGACCTGATCGTGCTCGCCACGGCCACGCCTGATCGCACTTTTCCGGCCACCGCCACCACGGTTCAGGCTGCGCTTGGCGGCAAGGGCTTTCCTGCATTCGACGTGGCCGCAGTATGCTCCGGTTTTCTTTACGCACTCGCCACCGTGGATGCGATGATCCGATCCGGCATGGCGAAACGCGCCATCGTGATCGGGTCCGAGACATTCAGCCGCATCCTTGATTGGGAAGACCGCGCCACCTGCGTCTTGTTCGGAGACGGGGCTGGGGCCTTTGTGGTCGAAGCGCAGGACGTGGCCGAAGACGGCCCGGGACTGCTCGCTACGCAGCTTCATGCCGCAGGCGAGCATTGCGACCTGCTATATGTCGACGGAGGGCCATCCACGACGGGCGAAGTCGGCAAGCTGCGGATGAAGGGTCGCGAAGTGTTCCGCCACGCTGTCACCAATCTTTCGGGCGTCTTGCGCGAAGTGTTGGAGCAGGCCGGGCACGAGGCAGCCGATATCGATTGGGTCGTACCGCATCAGGCCAACCAGCGCATTCTGGATGCGACAGCAAAGAAGCTCAGCCTGCCGATCGAAAAACTGGTCGTCACAGTCGATCAGCACGCCAACACTTCGGCAGCTTCTGTGCCGCTGGCTTATGACGTCGCAAAACGCGATGGCCGGATCAAACCGGGCGATCTGGTAATGCTGGAAGCCATGGGCGGTGGTTTCACCTGGGGCGCCAGCCTTTTGCGTGTGTAGGAATTTTCCCTAGCATAACGCGTTACATTCCTTGCCTTTGTCACCATGCAGGTTCATGAATGATCTGTGGGTCGAGACAATTTGGGAGTGGGAACGCAATGGATTCTATGCGGTCCGTAGGGACATTAACGCGCGCCGATCTGGCTGAGACGATCAATCACAAGCTGGGCTTTTCGCGCGCCGACAGCCTTGATCTTGTTGAGGCGATCCTTGGCAAGATGCGCGGCGCGATGGCCGATGGCGAAAACGTCAAGATTTCTGGCTTCGGCAGCTTCGTGCTGCGCGATAAGAAAGAGCGGATCGGACGCAATCCGAAAACGGGTGTCGAAGTTCCGATCACGCCGCGCCGGGTGATGACTTTTCGCGCCAGTCACAAGCTGAAAGAGCGGATCGCGGACGCTTCATGAGCAAGGCGGGCTCCTCCACAGGGCCGCTTTTCGATGATGGCAAGGCCGATGGTGCAATGCGCACGATCGGTGAGGTTTCCGCTGCGTTCGGGATAAAGGCGCATGTCCTGCGCTATTGGGAACAGCAATTCCCAATGCTCAAACCGCTGAAACGCAGCGGCGGCAGGCGGCTGTACCGGGCGGAAGATATCGCGATGGTCGGAATGATTGATCGGCTGGTCAATCAGGAAGGCTATAAGCTGAAAGGCGCGCGCAAGGCGATTGCTTCGGGCAAGGCTGATGAGCCCGAACCTGCTGCAAAGCAAGGCGCTGGCTTGACCCGCGCCGAAACTGTCTCTGCCATTGCGCTTGACGATGGCTCCATGCCGCAGCCTAGTCCGGAAGTAACACAGCAATTGCGCGCAATCCGCGACAGGCTGGCCGCCGCGCTCGACTGACCAGCCAAGTTGTCCGGGTTTAGTCCTGTGGCCCCAATTCAGGATCAAGATCACGCGGACGGGCGAAATGCACTAACTGTCCGCAACCCGGCTCCAGATCAGCCCAATTTTCGATATCCAATTCGAACACCGCATAGGCTGCGGTCGGATATTTCTGCATAACTTCATCAAACAGAGCATTTTCGCCATCGGGCGGCACGAGCGCCAGCGCCAGTTCCTGAAGGCCGGGATTATGCGCTGCCAGCAGCACGGCATCGGGATCGCCCTTCACCTGCTTTAACAGGCCGATTAGCGTTGACGGATCGCCCAGATAGGCGGTTTCATGGAATTGCACCGGCAAGTCCAGCTCGCTCGCCTCAAGCGTGCGTTTGACCCGTTCGGCAGAGCTTGCGACAACGAGATCGAACTTCGCTCCGCTGTCCTGAATATGCTCGCCCATCAGCTTTGCACCTTTGCGGCCACGCTTGTTCAGCCCGCGATCGAAATCGCGCAGGCTCATATCATCCCAATCGGATTTGGCGTGGCGCAACAGGCCGAGACGTTTCAAACTGGCGTATCCTTCTCGTGTTCGACCTGCGTGCACGAAACACCCGCAGCCACGCGTTGTAAAGCCTCGTCCAGCGTCAATCGTGTCACAGGCACGCCCACAGGGAAGGCGGACAGCAGGCGCGACGGGAAGGCGGGGGACAAAACGACGAAGTGGCCGCGATCATCGCGCCTGCGAATCAGCCGGCCAAATGCTTGTGCCAACCGCCCACGAATGATCGTGTCATCGTAGGTTGAGCCGCCGCCCGCCGCGCGCCGCGCCTTGTGGAGGATGCTGGGCTTGGGCCATGGCACTTGCTCCATCACCACACAGCGCAAACTGTTACCCGGCACATCCACCCCGTCGCGCAGGGCATCGGTGCCAAGTAGGCTGGCGCGCGGGTCATCGCGGAAAATGTCCACCAGCGTGCCGGTATCGATCGGATCGACATGCTGGGCATAGAGCGGCAGGCCTGCACGGGCCAAGCGGTCGGCAATCCGGCCATGCACGGCGCGCATCCGGCGGATCGCGGTGAACAGGCCAAGCACGCCGCCCGCGCTCGCTTCGATAATCCGCGCATAGGCGCCCGCCAGACCCGCAAGATCGCCCTTCTTCACATCGGTGACGATCAGCACTTCGGCGTTGTTGGCATAGTCAAACGGGCTTTCCGCTTCGGTCACACGCGGCTGCACTTCGATATGCGGCGCGCCGGAGCGGGTGATGGCGGTGGCCCAATCGCGCCCGTCAGGTGCGCGGTCAGTCAGCGTGGCGCTGGTCAACATGACGCCATGTGCGCCATCGAGCACCGTCTGTGCGAAAGGTTTCATCGGATCGAGGAAGCGGCGATGCAGTCCGATGTCAAACTCGCGCGCCTCATTACGGTCGACCGCCAGCCAATCGACGAAATCACCATCCGCCGGGCCACCGAGCCGCAAAAGCAGCGCTTCCCACGCCGCCAGAGTATCGATCCGCCACGAGAGTGAGAAGCGTGCGCCTTCGATACGCGCGCGGCCTTGTCCGTCGAGCCAATCGGGTGCGTCCTCCAGCATCGCTTCCAGCCGCATTCCCAGCTTGATAAGCGGGACGCGGATTTGCGTAAGCGCCTGCGCCGCTGCCTGCGCGTGTTCGACAAAAGGCCCGTCCAGTCCAGCAACCTCTGTCTCTATTCCGTAGCCGGATTCCAGCGCGCCGCTTTCATCGCGGGCATAGGCCGTGGCGCGTACGGCGGCGAGCAGTGTTTCAATCTCTCCCGACGGCGCATTCTCGGCAATCCGGCCCAGCCAACCTTCCGTGGGCAGTGCGGCGGCGGCTTCGCAGGCTGCATTAATCGCCTCGCCGCCTGCATCGTCATAGCTGGCGACATCCGCCAGTCGGGCTGAAAGACCGCGCCGCCTTCCCTTGGAGCCACGTTCGGGGCCGACAATCCAGCGGCGCAGTTCGATGGCCTCCTGCCCGGTGAGTGCAGCGGCAAAGGTGGAATCGGCGGCGTCAAAAACGTGATGCCCCTCGTCGAACACGATGCGGGTGGGGCGCTGCGCATGGTCGCGCCCTCGCGCTGCGTTGACCATCACCAAAGCATGATTGGCGATCACTAGATCAGCCTGCGCGCTGGCGCGGGTCGCACGTTCGATGAAGCATTTGCGGTAATGCGGGCAGCCAGCATAGATGCACTCGCCGCGCTGGTCGGTCAGGCTGCGGATTGCCCGTTGGCGGAATAGCGTGCCAAGCCAGCCGGGCAAGTCACCGCCGATCATATCGCCATCGCGGCTGTAGGCAGTCCAGCGTGCCACCAACTGCGCAAGGATTGCCGCGCGTCCGCCAAAGCCGCCTTGCAGCGCGTCTTCCAGATTGAGCAGGCAAAGGTAATTCTCGCGCCCCTTGCGCACCACGACAGGGCGCGAACCGTCTTCGCGTCGCTCTGGCCATGCGCGCTTGCTCTCGGCGCGTAGCTGGCGTTGCAGGTTCTTGGTGTAGGTGCTCACCCAGACGGTTCCCTGCGCCTGCTGCGCCCAGAGCGAGGCAGGAGCGAGATAGCCGAGCGTCTTGCCGATCCCGGTGCCTGCCTCGGCCAGCAATACATGCGGTCGGCTGCGCTTTTCGCGCGGCGCGAAGATAGCGCCCACGTCACCGGCATAGTCGTGCTGGCCCTCACGCCGTTCCGCATTTGAACCGGTCAGCCGTTCCAGCTGGCCGTGTATCGCAGTCTCGCTCAGCGTCACCTGTGCAGGTTGCGGGCGTTCGGCTGCCTCCTCCCATTCGGGCAGGCGTGAGAACAGCCATTTCTCCGCCTTTTCGGGCTTGGCGATATGCGGTGCGATCACCTGTGCCCATGGCCAGCGCATCCGGGCGAGCGATTGCAACCCGCTCCAAGCGCCTTCGCGCTCCGGCCAATCCTCCGCCTCACAGCGCGCTAGCAGGACGCCCGCCGCCATTTGCAGGAATTCGGGCACCGCCGCGCCGTCTTTCGGTTCTTCCAGATCAAGCGCGTCGGCAAGGCCCTTCGCGGTTGGAACGCAAAAACGCGCGGGGTGGATGAAGGCGAACAGCTCCAGCAGGTCGAGCCCCGAAAGGTCGGGATAGCCCAGCCGCGTTGCCACCAATGGCGCGTTGATCAGCAGATGCGGCGTATCGGCGGCGGCCATGACTGCTTCGCCCTTGGCCACGCCGCGCGTCGCGGCATTGGGATCACGTACCCAGCTTCCGGCATGGCTGGCATGGATAGCGGCCAAGGGAACAGCTTGCGCAGGAGGCGGGGGCGAGGGGGCGGACATTGCGGGCCACTATCCAGCACAAGAACGAAATGTAAACATCTGGGTGGCTAGTCTTCCTCGGGAAAACTGGTCGAATGGGGTATGCACCGTGGACAAGAGCGCGCTCGTCTCGCCGCGAATCGCTGTCTGTTTGCCGCGTTCACCCGGTATGAATGGCGGGACCTGACCATTTGTTCAGGAAAATCACGGGCTGCCTTCGTATAATGGCCGCGCGATGGATGGAATTCGACCGAACCGTTTTGCGGCTGGGATCGTGTGCGCAGCGCTGCTGCTGTGCGCGCCCTTTGTGGCGAGTGCTCAGGATGCGCCCGAGCAAGCGGCACCGACACCGACGGCAACGTCGGTCCCCATTCTCACTGATCCGCGCATTCCAGGCGATTTTTCGCTGCCATCGAGCGGTGATGCAACGCCTGTCATTGGTCCCGCGCGCCCCGCTGATGCGCCTGCGCGTGAAATTGTGCAGCCGCAGCCAGTGGCCTCTCCTGCGAGGTCGGTGCCGGAACCACGCGACTTGCAAGTTGAGCCGGAACCACGGGCAGCGTCCGCTCCCGTTGCGACTCAGCCGCAACCCACGAATCAGGCGCAGCGCCGTGTGGCGGAACCACAATCCGCAGTGTCGACAGGGGCGGTGGTAGATTCTCCAATCGCGACCGAAACCAGGCCAGGCGAAACTTCCGCTGATCCAGCTGCGGACCATGCTGCCGAGATTTCCAGCGAAGAGGTACCGGAGCCAATTGCCGACAGCAGCTTCATGTGGACGCTCATCGCGTTCCTTGTGTCATTCCTAGCGATTGCGGCCTTGGTCTTGCTGTTGCGCCGCTTTGTCACCGCATTCCGCGTGCGATTGGACAAGCCAATGGTGCCCGAGGTGATAGAACCGCTTCGGATAACGCCTGCGAGCAAGCCGACGCCTGCGCCAATGGCTCCGCCACAACCACAGCCAGCGCCGGTGGCTCGTCAGCCGGACCAGTCAGGCCTTGTGCAATCGCGTATTGCCGCACCGCGAGGGAACGGCGGTTTGGTGACAACGCGCGCTCCCGCTACCGTCCCTCAGCCGCCCAAAAACGCTGATCAAGGCAATGGATTGGTGACCACCAATCTCGCGGAGAAGCGTCGCGATCAGGCGCAGGCTGAGGCGCGCGAGAAGCGGCGGACTCGACCCGCAACCGTCAACCGCAAAATATCCTTCGACTGGAACTGATCAGCTTCCTCGCGTAACCGGCGGCAAGGCCCTGCCATCTTTCGCACTTGCGAAACGGGCGTGCTTGCGCAAAAGCTCGCCGCTATGTTCAGCACCGATCTCATCACAGCCGCTCGCAACTCCAAGGCTTGGCCTTTTCAAGAGGCCCAGCGGTTGGCCAAACGTTTTCGCGACGGAAAGCGAGGCGGCGAAGCTGTGCTGTTTGAAACGGGCTACGGCCCCAGCGGCCTGCCGCATATCGGGACGTTTCAGGAAGTGCTGCGCACGACGCTGGTGCGCAAGGCGTATGAGATCGTCGCCGCGAGCGAAGACGGCACGCCTGCGCCTACGCGGCTGGTTGCCTTCAGCGATGACATGGATGGGCTGCGCAAGGTCCCGGACAATGTGCCCAATCAGGCAATGCTGACCGAGAACCTCGGCAAGCCGCTCAGCCGCATTCCTGACCCGTTCGAGAAGTTTGAGAGCTTTGCCCATCACAACAATGCGATGCTGCGCGACTTCCTCGATCGCTTCGGTTTCGATTACGAATTTGTTGCCGCCAGCGATCGCTACAATACGGGCGCGTTCGATGATGCGTTGAGGAACGTGCTGGGCCACAATCAGGCGATCCTCGACATTATGCTGCCCACTCTGCGGGCCGAGCGCGCGGCGACCTATTCTCCGATCATGCCGATCAGCCCGACGACAGGCGTGGTGCTGCAAGTGCCGGTGGAAGTGGTCGATGCCGACGCTGGCATCGTGCGCTTCACCGATGAAGACGGCAGCGTGATTGAACAAAGCGCGCTGGGCGGCATGGCCAAACTGCAATGGAAGGTCGATTTCGCCATGCGCTGGGTCGCGCTGGGCGTCGACTATGAAATGTACGGCAAGGATTTGACCGATACCGGCGTCCAGTCGGGCCGCATCGCCAAGGTGCTTGGTGGGCGCAAGCCGGAAGGGTTGATTTACGAGCTGTTCCTCGACGCCAACGGCGAGAAGATTTCCAAGTCGAAGGGCAATGGCCTGACGATTGAGGAATGGCTGACCTATGGCAGCGAGGAAAGCCTTGGCCATTACATCTACGCCAATCCCAAGAGCGCCAAGCAGCTGCATATCGGCGTTATCCCGCGCGCGGTGGATGAATATTGGCAGTTCCGCAGTAATATTCCTGACCAGCCGATTGAAAAGCAGCTCGGCAATCCGGCGTGGCACCTGCTGCGGGTGAAGGATGATAGCGGCGCGCAGCCGCCGATGGGTGCGGGCGATACCTTGCCCGTTACTTATGGCCTGCTGCTCAATCTGGTGGGCGTGCTGGGAGCGACGGCGACGCATCAGCAGGTGTGGTCCTATCTCGGCAATTACATGCACGACACTGACCCCGACGATCATCCTGATCTGTTCCGGTTGGTTGAGAAGGCGCTTGCCTACAATCGCGATTTCATTGCCCCGACCCTCATCAAGCGCGCTCCCGAAGCGAACGAGGCATCCGCCCTGCGCGCTCTCGACGCGCGGCTCGTGCAAGTCGATCCTGACATGGCTGCCGAAGATTTGCAGACCATCGTCTACGAAATCGGCAAGGACGAAGCGCACGGGTTTGAAACCCTGCGCGACTGGTTCCGCGCGCTTTATGAGACACTGCTTGGCTCCGCTCAGGGGCCGCGCATGGGCAGCTTCATTGCGCTCTATGGCGTGGAGAACACGCGGCAGTTGATCGCTGAAGCGCTGGCGAAAAGCTGAGTCCCGGCGGAGGCTGGGATATCCCCGAAATCCGCGCGCAATCATTGAGAGGTCCCTGCCTGCGCCGGAGCGCACAGGTCACTTAATACCACTTCTTGGTGCGATACCATTTGGTGATGATGTATTTGCTGCCCTGCTGAACAGGGCGACCGGCATGCATCGTCTTGGGATTGGTGATCCCGTCCGCATCGGCATTGTTCCATGCCAACAACACCCCAGGATTGGGCTCTATCGACAGGCCGAGATCGGTGAAATCGGTGGTGCCACCTGCGTCCACTTTGTTGAGAAATACCATCGCGGTGTAGCTGCGCTGTCCGCCGCGCTTCATCTCCAGGTCCCAGTATGTCGTGCCCGGATGGAACCAGTCATGATGCGCCTGAAACTCCTGCCCCGGCATATAGCGCTGGCCCTGAATCGTCTCACCAAAACTGGGATCGATATCGAGCAAATCGTCGATCCGCCGGCTGATCTTCTTCACAAACGGATCATGCGGATCGACATCGCCTGAATATGATGTGCGATAACCGTCCGAATATTCCAGATCGAACACTCGGCTGGGCTTCGCCGTCGCGTCGATCAGTTCCATCATTTTCGCACATTCGGCTGGCGTCATGAAGTCGCCCACGGCGAATAGCTCCACCTCTTCGCTCGGCACCTTATAGGCGGTGGGATTGCCGGCGAGGCGCTCACGCACCTTGCGGCCGACGCGCTTCAGGCCCGATTGGTCGGCATTGGGTGGGAACTTGTTTCTTGTGCCCGTCGTCATGCAAATCGCTTTTTCATTGCTTTGACCAGTAGGCAAGGGCAGATTCACGGTGCCGAGCAATTGAGGAGCAAGCGTCATGTCAAATCACCAACGCTATTCTGCCGTCGCGATGGCCTTTCACTGGACGATTGCGGTGCTGGTTGTCTGGAATTGGCGCTTAGCCGAAAATGCCGAACATACTGAGAGTATCCCCGAGAAGATTGCGATTTTCGCTGATCACAAGGCAATCGGAATCACCATTCTCGCGCTTACGCTGGGCCGACTGGCATGGCGGATTTCGCATCCTGTTCCACCGCTACCTTCTACATATGCGAATTGGGAACGGATTCTGGCGCGCTCGACGCATGTGATATTCTACATCTTGCTGCTCGGTCTGCCGATCGGCGGGTGGCTGGCCAGTTCTCTTGCCGGGCGTGAAATCGATATGTTTGGCCTATTCACCATCGGACAGCTCCCATTTGGGGACAACGAAGATTTGGCCAAGATGATCTCCGACTTCCACAAGGCCGGAGGGAACATTCTGCTCTACTTGATCGGTTTGCACATTCTTGGCGGGCTCAAGCACACATTCTTTGACAAGGATGGCGGCATCTTTCGCATGCTGCCCTTTGGCAAGGCTGGGCCTTCAGACGGGGCGTAACCGCGAAACCCCCCGGCCTTGCTAGAAGGACGGGGGGCCACTGCCGGCCACTCGCTCCGACAATGAGCGTAGCCTTGGGAGCATATGCTCGATTACCAGAAGAAGTCGTAGATTACGTCGACCACTTCGCCGGTGTAGATGTCCACCAGAACCACATCGTCGTAATAACGAACCCAGCGGTACGGACCGTAGACATCGGGAAGGCGATACTGCCACGGATCACTGATCCAATAGCGGTTACCGAAGAACAGATTGTCGAGGTAGAACCCGATGCTCAGGCGACGGTAGCTGTAGTTCCGATAGGGCGAGTAATAGCGGCCCAGGCGGAAGGTACTGCGGTTGTTGTAACGGTAGCGGTTCCAATTGTAGCGACGGTTCTGACGCCAGCTGTTGCGGTTCCACCTGCGATGATCGCGGCGCGCCTGACGATAGCCATCACGGTACGAACCATTGCGGTCCCGATAGCGACGGTTGTCACGGCGCGTGTCCCGACGGTCGTAGCGGTTCCGGTCGCGGCGCGTGTCCCGACGGTCATAGCGGTTCCGGTCGCG
>Ga0209121_10002866_pt1 | contig 17146 bp, 15 predicted proteins | sample Cruoilmetagenom3_FD_187292 | JGI IMG/M metagenome (GOLD analysis project Ga0209121, IMG submission 187292) | Oil polluted marine microbial communities from Coal Oil Point, Santa Barbara, California, USA - Sample 3 (SPAdes) (version 2) | ecosystem: Environmental > Aquatic > Marine > Oil seeps ... | reverse complement strand
TCTATCATAACGAAACAGAATTTAATTTAAAAAAATATCTTAAAAAAAAGCGATATTATTCTCGAAGTTTTGACAAATATATTAAAAAATGGGATAAAAATGACCCTGATATTAAAAAGCAATTTGGTTTATGGTATCGCTATTTTGGAGTGTTTATAGAAAACGGCAAATGGAAAAAATTAATCAAACATTCATTTTTGACGATGGGAATGTATTTTTTACGAGGAGCAGTGGGAATAATCTATTTAATAAACTTAAATGAGAGTAACCGATAAAAAATATACTAAGAATATTTATTTTTACACAGAGGATATTCCTAAAAAGCTGGAACTATTAGTTAAGCAAAGAAATATAAGGTCTTTATTGGATTTAGGCTGTGGCGATGGCACAACTTTGTTTGCGCTTAAAAAGAGAGGCTTACTGAAAAACAAAAATGTTTTTGCAGTTGACTTGGCAAAGGAAAGAATTTTTAAAACACAAAAAGTTGATAAAAATTTTCATTGCTTTATTAGTGATGCATGTAATTTGGATGGAATAGTTGAAAAAAATAGTCTTGATTTGGTTATTTCATCACAGGTGATTGAACACGTTAAAACCCCCCAAGAATTAATTAGACAGGTTAGGATAGTTTTGAAACAAAATGGCTATTTTTATTTATCAACAGTTTTTAAAAAATGGTATGCTTGGTATTTTTATAAAAATAATAATGGAAAATGGGTTTTGGACCCAACCCATTTACGAGAATATCGAACCGATGGAGAGCTTATCCCTCTTTTAAAGAAATTGGGGTTTAGGGTTATTTATAATAACAAAACCCTATGGAGGTTTCCAATAACTGATTTTTTTCTTAAACGCTTTGGGTTTGGAAGTAATATTTATCAAAAGAGCAAACTACTAAGCGCGTTAAGGTCTATTAAGCTGCCAATTTTAGGCTATTATTACTGGGAAATTATTTGTCGAAAAACTTAAGTTAAAATTTATGAAAGAAAAAGTAAACGTTTGTCTCCCAGTTTGGAATGGAGCTGATACTATTTTAGAGACAATCCAAAGCATTTTGAACCAAACATTCAAAGATTTTGAACTGGTGGTTGTGGATAATGCATCTACCGACAATACTGTAAACATAGTTGAATCTATAAAAGACAACAGGATTAAATTATACAAAAATAAGAGGAATCTTAACTGTGACGGAAATCTTGAAGAATGTAAGAAGAAGGCAGTAGGCGATATCCTCTTCTATATTTCTGCAGATGATGTTGTTGATATCGACGCCTTAAAGAAGGTGTATCAGGCATTTCAAATTTCCAAAGATATTGGTATCGTAACCAGACCATATTATTGGTTTGATAAAGATGTTTCTATGGCAGTAAGGGCGACAAAACAATTTAATAGAAACCAAATAGTTTCAATTAATTCTTCCTATGAAAAAATTAAAGATGTTGTTGCCACATCGGATCAGATTTCAGGCATGGCATTCAGAAAGAAATATATGGATATCTCCTTTAAGGGCGGATCTTTTGTGGAAATGGCTTCTGTTGTGCTGCCGATGTTAAAAAACTGCAAAACAGTAATACTAAAAGATAATATCGTCGCTGTTCGCACAAGAATGATTTGGTTTGCTGGTTCGTTCGTTGTTTTTAAAAATTCTCCTATGATGGCCTGGTATAATTTGATTACAGCCACTTATTATGAAGATAGATTTAGAGGACTAAAGAGGTATTTAATCCGTAATTTTGTCGCCAAAAATTATGTAGGCTTGGTTCAAATTAAAAATTTCGGTAGCTATAAATATCTATTTAGAGAAATATATTATTTGATAAAGTTAAGGTGGTTGAATATTTTCAATCCTCGGTTCTGGTTTTTTGCTATAGGAACAATAGTTGTTCCCAGGTTTATATTAAAAAGATTAGTGGTAATTTATAAAAATAATATTAATAGCCAATCCTTGAAAAAAATAAAGATAAATTTAGGGGAAGAAGGATGAAAACTATAATACTTTGCGGCGGGATGGGCACCAGATTGAAAGAAGAGACTGAATTTAAACCAAAACCAATGGTGGAGGTAGGGGGAAAACCTGTTTTGTGGCATATTATGAAAATATATGCCCACTATAACTATCGCGATTTTATTCTAGCTCTGGGCTATAAGGGAGATTATATAAAAGACTATTTTTTAAGACAGAAATATTATGAGTCAGATTTTTGTCTAAATACAAAGGACGGAGGAATTTCGAATATTACCCCCAATAATAGTTTTAAAAAAGATAGATTTAATATAATTTTTGCCGATACTGGTTTACCGACGCCTCACGGGGAGAGGGTTTTAAAACTAAAAAAATATATTAACGAAGATTTTTTCATGGCAACCTACGGAGACGGTGTTGCCGATATAAATATTAATAAACTAATAGATTTTCATAAAAGCAAAGGGACAATAGCCACAATAACCGGTGTTCATCCTACTTCTCGTTGGGGTTTAGTAAAGATCAGCAAAAATAGCATTATTACTCAATTTTCTCAAAAACCAATGCTTTATGACTATGTAAACGGAGGATTTATGGTTTTTAAAAAAGAATTTTTTAATGTGTTAAAAAAAGGAAACATGATAGAAGATGCTCTTTTAAAGCTAATTCCCCAAAAGCAGGTAGCTTTATATAAGCACGAAGGTTTTTGGTACGGTATGGATACCTATAAAGACTATATGTTTTTAAACAAACTTTGGGATAAAAACCCTAAATGGAAGATATGGAAGTAAAAAATATATTAATAGCTGGAGGAAGCGGTTTTATCGGCCGTAACATTTTAAAGTCTTTAGGCAAAAAATATGAATTTTTGGCACCACCCCATAGGGAACTTGACTTAGCTGATACTCATAGTGTAAGTAACTATATTTCTGATCACAAGATTGATGTTATCATTAATTGCGCCGCTTATGGCATTTATGGTGCCAAAATTCAAGATATTGTTTCTCGCAACTTAAGAATATTCTTTAATATAGCCCAGAATTTAGGCAAAATAGAGAAAATTATTCACCTTGGTTCTGGCGCAGAGTACGACAGAAGCAGGTCGATTGTTAAGATAAAGGAGAAAGATTTTGACCAACGGATTCCAGAGGACGATTATGGGTTTTACAAATATGTATGTTCAAAATACATAGAAAAGAGCGATAATATTGTATCTTTAAGGCTGTTTAGCGTTTATGGAAAATACGATGCAGATTTTAAATTTATTCCCAACACAATTATCAGAAATCTCTTAAAACAAGATATTATTATTGACCAGAATGTTACTTTCAATCACCTTTTTATCGAGGATTTAATGCCTATTTTAAATTATTTTATTTTAAATAAGCCCAAATTTAAAAGTTATAATATAATTCCAGACCAGTCAATAGATTTAATCACGATTTGCAAGACTATCAATGAAATTTCAGATTATAAATCAAAAATTGTTGTTTTAAACAAAGGCTTAAATAACGAATATACGGGCGATAATAGCAGGTTGAGAAGCGAAATTTCTAATTTAAAATTTACTAACTATAAACAGGGGATAGGAAAGTTATTTAAATATTATAAAGAAAACCTTGACAAGATGGATAAAGGTGTTATAAATGAAAACAAATAATGAGGAAGGCTAACTCAAGGCCATTATTTATTTTCGAGATGGCTAATAACCATCAGGGCAATGTTAGACATGGTCTGAGAATTATTAGAGAAATTCATAAAGTAAGTAAAAAATTTAACTTCAATTTTGGGTTTAAGCTCCAACACCGAGACATAGATACATTTATTCACCCAGATTTTAAGGAAAGATTTGATATAAAGTATGTCAAGCGCTTTTCAGAAACAAAATTAAGCGAAAATAATTACCGGACCCTAAAGGACGAAATTGATAAATTGGGTTTTCTTTCAATTTGCACGCCTTTTGACGAGAATTCAGTTGACTTCATTGAAAAACTTAATTTCAATATCCTCAAGATAGGCAGCTGTTCTTTTACAGATTGGCCTCTTTTAGAAAGAATTGCTAAAACAAATAAGCCCATTATTGCCTCTGTTGGTGGTGTATCTTTGGAGAACGTGGACAGAGTAGTAAGCTTCTTTAAGCATCGGGAGAAAAAATTTACCATAATGCACTGTGTTGGCCAGTATCCAACCCCAGCAACTGGTCTCCAATTGAATCAAATTAGTTTACTAAAAAAAAGATACCCCGATGTAGAAATAGGCTATTCTACCCATGAGGAACCTGATAATTTTGATGCTATTAAAATAGCTATAGCCAAAGGGGCAACTGTTTTTGAAAAGCATGTTGGTATAAGAACCAAAGAATTTAAGCTTAATGACTATTCTGCTACACCTGACCAGGTTAAACAATGGCTGGCATCAGCCAAACAGACATTTAATATGTGTGGTGTGGTCGATAAAAGGATGAAGTTTAGTAAAAAAGAGTTATCTGATTTGAGGCGGTTCAAGAGGGGTGTTTTTGCTAAGAAGCAAATCAGAAAAGGCGAAAGATTAAATTTATCAAATATATTCTTTGCCTGGCCTAATAAAGAAAAGCAACTTTTAGCAAACGATATGTCGAAATATATGGACTATCAACTAAAAAAAGATATAAAGAAAAATGCGCCAATCGTCAGTTCAGACATAAAACAATTCGACAACAGAGAAAAAGTATATAAAATTATAGTTCAGGTAAGAAAACTTTTGGAAAAAGCAAAAATAACAATCGCGAACCAATTAGAGCTCGAAATTTCTCATCACTATGGTATTGATAATTTTTATAAAACCGGAGCGGTAATTATTAATTGTATTAATAGAGAATATTGCAAAAAAATAATAGTTTTGCTTTCCGGACAAAGTCATCCCGTGCATTTCCATAAACGAAAAGAGGAAACGTTTCAAGTTTTATATGGAGATATGCTTGTAAATCTTAGGGGAAAAGAAAAAGAATATAGGCGTGGTGATATTGTTTTAGTTAAAAGAGGGATTAAGCACAGCTTTGGAACAAAAAATGGGGCAATTTTTGAAGAAATATCAACTACTCATTTCAAAAATGATTCTTTTTACGAAGATAAAAAAATAATGGCCAATAAAAATAGGAAAACCTACTTAACATATTGGCTAAATATTGACTGAAATGCTAATAAGCAGATGTCGGGTATGCGGGTACGAATTCTTCAAAGAACCTCTGCTACGATACAAGAATATGCCCAAGGCGGCTCAATTTTTGCCAGACGCAAAGTCGCTTGAAAACGATAAAGGAATTAATTTAGAAGTCTATCAGTGTTCAGGCTGTGGGTTAATACAACTAAATAACAAACCCGTTTCTTATTATAAGGAAGTTGTTCGGGCTTCTGCTGTTTCAAGGGAAATGAAAAATTTCCGAATGAAACAATTTAGTAATTTTGTCCAAAAGTTTTCCCTTAAAAAGAAAAAGGTTATTGAAATTGGTTGTGGACACGGAGAATATCTCTCTCTTATCAAGGAGGCCGGCGTTGATGCTTATGGATTAGAATATTCGAAAGATTCAGTCAGGCAATGCAACAAAAACGGATTGAAGGTCTCAAGAGGGTTTATTCAAAGCCCCAGTTATAAATTAAGGTATGCTCCGTTTGATGCTTTCTTTATCCTGAGTTTTCTCGAACATCTGCCTGACCCAAATTCAACTCTTGGAGGAATATACAATAATTTAACAGATAATGCTGTAGGTATTGTCGAGGTGCCAAATTTTGATATGATTTTGAGAAATAAACTTTTCTCTGAATTTACAAGTGATCATCTATTTTATTTTACTAAGGAAACCTTAGTGATGACATTAAGCCTAAACGGCTTTGAAATTATTGAGTGCAATGAAGTGTGGCACGATTATATAATTTCTGCCATTGTAAAAAAAAGAAATAAATTAGACATATCACATTTTTATAAATATCAGACAAAGCTTCAAAAAGAAATAGAAGAATATATTAGCCGTTTTGAAGACAAAAAAGTGGCCATATGGGGCGCTGGGCATCAAGCATTAGCAATTATTGCTTTGATAAATTTAGCGGGTAAAATTAAATATGTAATTGATTCAGCAGTGTTTAAGCAGGATAAATATACGCCGGCCACACATATTCCCATCGTATCTCCTGATACACTTGACTCAGATCCTGTAGACGCTATTATTGTTATGGCCGGCGGCTATTCTGACGAAGTGGCCGGGATTATCCGACAAAAACATGATAAAAACATAAATGTTGCTGTATTAAGGGACTTTAGGTTGGAGATTGTTTAATATGGATAAAATTTTATTTATCGTTCCACCAAATATTAAATACAATGATTTTGTCAGTCCTGATTTTAATGTGCAAACAGTATCTAGAAAATCAGGTAAGTTTGGAAGCATACGTACCGAAATGCCTCTGGGCGTATTATCAATGAGTGCGTATGTGAAAAAATATACTATAGTAAAAACAAAGCTTATCGATTTTAATATTGTTTTAACTAAATTGAAAAGCTTTGAATTTCATTCTTTTTTAGGGCTTTTTAGAAGCTTTCTTTCAGATTCAAAACTGGTAAATTATGCTCCTAATATAATAGGCATATCGACACTATTTTCAACAGCATATCAAAATATGCTGGATATTGCACAATGCTGCCGCGATATATTCCCTAGCGCTGTTGTAACCGCAGGTGGTGGTGTACCAACAAATATGTATAATGATATATTTGAAAACAGTGTATGTTTTGATGCCCTTTGCTATGGTGAAGGAGAAAAACCACTCTTAGGACTGGTTGAAGCTAATAATAAAATGCAATATTTTGAAGAAAATCCATCATGGATTACGCCAAAAAAAGTCGAGAATAAACAACAATTCCGATATGATTTCATTGAAAATCTTGATGAAATACCTTTTTATGATTTTAATATTTTAAAACCAAGTGAATATGATTTTAATCCAACTATAATAACTTATCATGCTATATATGAAAAGGAGCAGAGTTTTCCTATAATGACCTCTAGGGGTTGTCCTCACCACTGTTGTTTTTGTTCATCACATACTATCCACGGGAGAAAAGTGCGTTATTATAGTCTTTCTCGAGTTAGAGAGGATTTAAGACGGCTTAAGGATCAATATGGAGCAAAAACAATTGTTTTTCAAGACGATCACTTTATGGCGAAAAGACAAAGAGTCCTTGAAATCCTTAATATGATAAAAGATTTACAAATAGGTGTTTTTTTTCAAAACGCGTTGACCATGTATGCTCTTGACAGAAAAATGCTTGAAGCCTTAAAAAGTGCGGGGGTTAACCTGCTTGTTTTGTCAGCTGAATCAGGAAGTGACAGAGTTTTAAGGGAAATAATGCATAAGCCCATTAATCTTTCTATAATTAAGCAGGTAGTTAATGATTGCCGTGAATTGGGAATATATGCAGATTTGAATATAATGATAGGACTTCCTGGCGAAACGAAGCAGGACATTGAAGATACAAGAAATTTTTTAAAAACTATTAATGCAAACTGGATTAGAATGAGTATTGCCGCTCCTCTTGTGGGAACTGAAATGTTGAGTATATGTCTCAAAAAGAATTATCTTAAGGGTAGTTATCTTGACTGTAACTTTAAAAAAGCGATTGTTGAAACTGAGGATTTTACTGCCGAATATATACAAGAAAAGGCGTATGCCTTAAATCTGGAGCTCAATTTTGTAGAAAACGGCGATTTCCGTTTGGGCAATTACGAAGTGGCGTTAAAGGGATTTGAGAATGCAATAAGAGCAAAAAATGATCACGCCATCGCCTATTACTACGCCGCAAAATGCTACGAAAAACTTGGCAATTTGGAAAAGGCGCAACAATACATGAGCATTGCAAAAGTGAATGCAGAAAAGCCTTTTTGGCGTAAGTATACGGATATGTTTAACATCTTTTTATGATTAACAATAACAACATTAGAAAAGTAATCAGCTTGTTAGAGTCCTTAATTAAAAATCCGTCGGAGGGATTGCCAGAAGATATATTCCTTTTTGTAAGTAGAATTACTCCGATGATTAATGTGGATTTGCTAATAAAGAATAAACAAAACCACACGCTTCTAACCTGGAGAGACGATACTTATCGTTCAGCTGGTTGGCATGTTCCAGGTGGCATTATAAGATATAAGGAAACGATATCTGATAGAATTAATGCTGTTGCTAAAAGCGAACTTGGAGCTGATGTAAAATTTAAAAAAGACCCATTGGCAATTAATGAAATCATAATTCCCTTGAGAAAAAATCGGGGTCATTTCATTTCTTTGTTATACGAATGCAAATTAATTAGTTCACTTAATAAAAATCTTAAATTCGAAAAAGGAGTTCCAAAACCGGGACAATGGGCATGGCATAATAAGTGCCCGGATAATATCATTTCTGTTCATAAAATATATCGAAAATTTATTAATTAGAAAAATATTATGTCCGCTCAACAAAAACAATTAAAACCAGCCGAGGTTAAAAAAAGGAACTCGCTAAAAAAAGAAAAGCCATATGTTTATAAAAAAATGATGAAATTTGACGAAAAATTAAAGAGGGGAGAAAGTATTGCTATTATTCAGTTTCAATATAATTACGCTTGTAATTTTCAGTGCCAGCACTGCTCTATAAAAAGGTTTCAAGGTAAAAAAGATGGACGGCAGTTTACTATAGCCGATGTAAAGGAACTTGCGCGGCAAGCAGACGAAATGGGACTGGCGCGTTTTGTGATCACCGGCGGAGAACCATTAATATTTAAAGACTTTGATGAGCTGGTAGCGGCCATTGATCCCCAAAAGTTTTATATAAACTGTGATAGCAATGGATGGTTTTTGGATAAAAAGAGAGCCAAACACCTAAAAAGCATTGGTGTTGATAGAATACAGTTAAGTTTGGACAGTTTTAATGAAGAAGAACATGACCGCTTTAGGAGGGCCAAAGGCTCATATAAGAGGGTTATGGAGGCTGTTGATGCCTCTCTGGAGGCAGGTTTAGCAATTTTTATTCAAACTGTGGTTACGAAACAGAGGATTAGAACAGATGAATTTATTAATTTTATTAAATATTTTAATAAAAAAGAAGTCGGTGTATTTGTAAGTTATGCAAAACCAGTGGGGGGCTGGGAGGGAAACTTTGATGTCTTAGTTGATAAAGATGATATGAAATATATGGAAGAACTTGAGAAGAAATATAAGGTATTTACTCACTTAACACCAGCATATGGTCTTAACATGGGCTGTATTGCCGTTAAAGGAATGATATCTATAACACAATATGGAGATGTTATGCCCTGTCCATATATTCATGTTTCACTAGGAAACTTTTTTGAGGAGCCATTAAAAGATATTATTGAAAGAGGACTGAAAATTAAATATTTCGGAGAGCATGTTGATACCTGTACTATTGCCGAAGATAGGTATTTTATTGATAATTATTTAGAGAAAAAAATCTATGGCAAGCCGCTTCCAGTGCCTTATTCAGAAGTTTTTACTGATAAAGATAAGACGCGGAAACCATTTAATAAAAAATAAAAATATACAATATGAAGTTAAGCGATTACATCTTTAAATTTTTAAAGAACTATACAGATTCGGTATTTTTACTTTCTGGTGGTGGGATCATGCATTTAGTTGATTCTTTAGGAAAATCTAATCTTAGTGCCTATTGCTGTCATCATGAGCAGGCGGCGGTCATTGCCGCCGAAGGCTATTCCCGGATTGGTCACCCAGAAAAGTTAGGAGTAGCATTAGTTACCACTGGACCAGGGGGAACTAATGCGATTACTGGAGTGGCCGGAGCGTGGTTAGACAGTATCCCGATGTTGGTAATTAGCGGCCAAGTTAAAACAGATAATATTGTTCCCAAAAAACAAGGGGTCCCGTTGGTGAGGGCAATTGGTTTTCAGGAATTGAATATTATCGATTTAGTTAAGCCGATAACTAAATATGCGGTGATGGTGGATGATCCCAGCCAAATCAGATATCACTTAGAAAAAGCTATTTATTTAGCTAAATCTGGTAAGCCGGGTCCAGTTTGGTTGGATATCCCCTTAGATGTTCAGGCGGCTGAGGTAAAAATTAAAAATTTAAGAAAATTTAAACCTCTACCTCTTTCTAACTTCCGAAAGCCCAAGATTCCAATGAAAATAATTGTTGATAAGTTAAAAAAAGCTAAGAAGCCGTTGATGTTGGTTGGTAATGGGATTCGTTTGGCTGATGGAGTTGATATCTTGTGGCAAGTGCTTCAAAAACTAAAGATTAATGTTGCTTCAACGATGTTTACCGCCGATGATTTGGTTACTGGTGAATATCCGTACTACTTGGGTTGTCAGGGGATGCCGGGTAGGAAAGCGGCCAATTATGCAATTGATAATTGTGATCTTTTATTAGTGATAGGGGACAGACTTCAGTTGACCCAGACGTCTTATGATTATGAGAACCTTGCTACACAAGCGTTCAAAATTATGGTTGATATTGATGCGGCTGAACTCCATAAAAAAACGATTCAGATAGATCTCCCTGTTCAATGCGACGCCAAATACTTTTTAAATGAGCTTTATAAACAAAAGATTAGTTTAAATAGATGGGAAGTTAAGAAAGACTTAATTAATCCTGCTGACTATCAAAATAGCAGCCAATATCTTAATGTCTATCGTTTTTGGAGAGAGTTGAGTAAATATCCCAAAGCTTATCATGTGGCTACTGCCAATGGTATGGCCAGTGTAACACCTCACCAGGCGCTAAGAATTAAAAAAGGCCAGCGGTTAATTACTAATGCGGGATTAGGACATATGGGCTCTGGATTGCCCTTGGCGATTGGAGTCTGCATAGCCGCGAGCAAAAAACCGGTTATTTGTTCCACTGGCGATGGTTCTTTTATGCTCAATATTCAGGAATTGCAAACTATGATTCATCATCATTTGCCGCTTAAAATTTTCATTTTTAATAACGATGGCTATTATTCTATTCGCAACACCCATCGCAATTATTTTGGTAAAGTTTTTGCCGCTGATCCTCGGACGGGAGTTAGTTTCCCCAATTTCGAGAAGCTGGTAAAGGCTTGGGGAATAAAATATGAGAAGATTTCAACCAATAAAGACTTGAATAAAGTGAAAAAGGTGATGGATTATAAAGGAGCAATAGTTTGTGAATTAATAATCGATCCAGATCAGCCTTCATTGCCCAAATGGAGAGCGGGCCTTCTAAGAGAAAAAAGTTAAGTAGAATGTTAAGATTATTGAAGGATGGGGCTACCAGCACAATCAATAAAATTCATTATTAAGATTAAAAAAAAGCACTGCCTTAAAGGACCAGTGCTTACTTTGGGAAATCAGGATATTTATGCAACAGAAAGAGATATTACGGATTGGCTAGAGGCAGAAAAAGTTTCATTTAAAAAACCGTCTATTATCAGAAAGTCCACCAGTCAAGAAATTGTCAAGATAAATCCCCAGGCAAAAAATTACATTCACGCAAAAACATTTTTCGAATTTCTTGACATACCTGAAAGTCAATATTATGATATTGATAAATTTGACCTTGATAAACCAAAAATCTTCCACGATCTAGAAAGACCTCTTCCTTCTCGCTATCATAATTTCTTTAATTTTATTCTCGATAGCGGAACATTAGAGCATATTTTCGATATAAAATCTGTTATGGAAAATATTGTTAAAGCTGTTAAAATTGGTGGTTTTGTTCTCCACCTTACTCCAGCCCAAAATTTTTTAAATCACGGCTTTTATCAGTTTTGTCCTACATTTTTCTATGATTTTTATACATCCAATGGTTTTAAAATCGTCGAGTCATATATTATAGAAACGCGAGGAAAAACATACAGATTTCATTACTATAATCAGAAAAAAGATTATGTAGGACTATTTTTAAACTCAAGAAATAGGCTGGGGAATTGCTTTCTTGTCAAGAAAACTAAAAACCTTAAGAAAATTGTTTCTCCAACTCAATACTACTATCGGATTCTTTCAGAAAACCCGTCACAAGTAAAAAAAGATTTTAACGGAGCTTCGTTTGACAAATTTGTATCAGTGATGCGAAAGATCATTCCAATAAAATATCACGGCGTCTTTTTTATTATCTGGATGAGGCTAAAACGATTGTTATCGGCGGATAAACATTTTGATATTTCTTAATCAATAGGAATGAAGGTTTTATATATCATTCATTATGGATTTGCACATAGGGATTTTTATTGGGATAGAATAAAAAACTGCCCCAAGAAAATAATCGGTGATGGCGGCTCGAATATCCACATCCATTTGATCCAATACCTCTGTAAAAGAAAGGCAAAAATATTTTTGTCTACCTTCAAAAATAATTACCAATACAAAGCATTTTTTGGCCAGTCACCAGAAGTTAAGTTTATCCCTTTTTGGACACCAGAAGTATTATTGGGCTACTATAGTTTTTTTATCGACAATGTTTACAAACTATTTTTTTTACCAATAAGGGCATTTTTTATCAATGCCAATTATGATTATGTCATTTCAACGACAGACTTTTTGCCGGATGTAGTTTATTCTTTTCTGCTTAAGATAAGAAACCCAAAGATAAAATGGGTAGCTTCTTATTTTTTAGAAGCACCAAAGCCTTGGGCAAAAAATAATCCTTATAGGACCAGCTTAGGACGCTATTTGATCGGTGTTTTATATTGGCTTATTCAGCGTTTTTCTTATTGGTTGATAAGATGGAAAGCCGATTTTGTTTTAGTGACTTCAAAGCCGGACGTCAAAAGATTTGTGACGAGGAAAAGGCCAAGAAGGAAGATTATTATTGTTCAAGGCGGTGTGGATATAGGAAAAGCAAGAGAGTATCTTAATGAAAAAGAACAATATGATGCTTGTTTTATGGGCCGATTTCACTACCAAAAAGGAGTTTTAGAACTGGTTGATATTTGGAAAAAGGTTTGCCAAAAAAAGCCTAAAGCTAAATTAGCCATGATTGGCAGTGGATCTTTGGAAACAGACGTTAGGAGGAAGATTAAAAAATACCATTTAGAGAAAAATATAGATCTTTTGGGCTTTAAAAGCGGTAAAGAAAAATATCAAATCTTTAAACAATCAAGAATAATGGTTCACCCTGCTACCTACGATAGTGGAGGCATGTCGGCGGCAGAAGGAATGGCTTGGGGGTTACCAGCAGTTAGCTTTAATTTAGAATCTTTGAAAACTTATTACCCAAAGGGCATGATTAAAACAAAATGTTTTGATTTTGAGGGATTTGCGGGAAACATTTTAAGACTATTAAACGATAAAAATTTCTATCATCAGACATCAAAACAAGCCCGCGATTTAATTGTTAAAGTTTGGGATTGGAATAAAAGAGCGGATTCTATTTATAAAGAGATTTTTGCAAAATGAACAAGAAATATTTTGATGTAGTATTATTTTCGCCGCCTTCACGAATGCTAAATCACTACAGGCCGCCAATGGCGTTATTGTATTTGGGCGGATATTTAACCCACAAGGGTTTAAAAGCTAAGATCATTGATGTCCCCGTTAAGAAACAGGTCAGAGACACAAAGTTTCGCACTAATCATAAGCTTATTCTTAGAGATATCCGCAGGCAAATGATAGAAAATTTCAAAAATGTTGAAACAAAAATTGTTGGCATTACTTGTTATTCAACAGAATTCGCTGAAGTTTTAAGGCTAATCAAGGATATTAAGCGAATTAATTCTTCGGTTAAAATTATTGTTGGGGGAGTTCACCCGACAATAATGCCGATGGACTTTTTTGAAGAAGAAACCGGTGTGGATATTTGCGTGGTTGGTGAAGGAGAAATTACGCTCTATGAATTGGCTCAGCAGATCTTAAATAATTCTGAAAAAGGATTTGACAATATCAAGGGAATTGTTTTTAAAGATGAATTTACAAAAAAAGTAAAGCGTGTCCCCTTACGGTCTTTAGAAGAAAACCTGGACGACATTTCGTTTTGCGATTATTCTCTTATTGACATGAATTATTACACCAATGCTTCTCCTTATTCCATTAGAGGTTGTTATTTAAGATCAATGTATTTATTGGCAACTCGTGGATGCCCATTTCAATGCACTTTTTGCGTAGCAAAGAAATTGAGAGAATGCACCGGGAAAGGAAAATTTACGAGGATGAGGAGTGCCGGCAACATAATTAGTGAATTAAAGAGATTGAAGAAGAACTATAAAATAGACGCCTTTTATTTTATTGATGATATGTTTACTATTGATAGAAAGAGCGTTAAGGAGTTTTGTACCAAATTAAGAAATGAAAATTTGAACCTGCTTTGGGGATGTAATTCAAGAGTTTCAACGCTCGATGAGGAACTTATAAAAGAGATGGCAAAATCTGGATGTATCCAGATTGATTTTGGTGTTGAGCGTGGGTCAGATCAAGCCTTGAAGGCGATCAAAAAAGGCATTACTATTAAGAAAACCATTGAAACCTTTGATTTATGTCATAAATATGGAATAAGAACATTCGCCAACATGCTTATCAATCTACCGGGCGAAACAGAACAAGACTTAGAGGATATATTAAATTTATTAGACAGAATTAAGCCAGAGGTGGTTTTTTTGAACATTTTCTTTCCCTATCCAGGCGCAGAAATATATGAAAATGCGCCGTACAAATTTAAGAGAGAAGAGTATTCTCTTTTAGCACAAGGTATCTGGACTTTATTAAAAACTCATCCTGAAAAATTTAAATTTGCTGATCATAATATTGATATGAAGAGTTGGCAGTCCCGAAATTATAGGAAATATAATTCGCTGTTAAGAAATGCTGTTTTTTATTTTTCATTAAGATATTGGAAAACCCTGCTTAGATCCCAGGCTAAGATGAATTATATTAACCAATTTAGTATGCTAACCAGAGAGTTTATCAACCAGAAATTCAATACATAATAAAAAATGATGGCAAAAATACGCAGGTTTTTATCTCCTGCCGCAAAAGAAAAGATTTTAAATTCACTACCATATCGACTCCTAAGCCGCGCTCGATTACATAAACACGGAGTGCGGTTTAGTTGTGAGTTGACCACTAAATGTAATCTTGGGTGCGACATTTGTACTCGTCAATCCCTTGTTGAAAAGGGACATCTGCATGTAGGCGATATGGATGAAAATCTCGTCAGGCGTATTGTCCAAGAAATTAAGAAATTTCATAATTGTTCAAGAAATGTTCATTTCGTCCCCATGGGTTTAGGCGAACCGCTATTATATAAAGGCTTATTTGACCTGTTTGGGGATATTAAACACATTTCAAAAAAAATTGGCATCGTCCTTGTGACAAATGGGATTTTACTTGATGGGGCTTGTTGTAAAAAGCTTATTTCTCTGGGAATTGACGAGGTTTGCGTTAGTTTAAACGCCGTTAAAGCCTCAAGTTATCGTCAACATATGAAGGTGGACGCATATGACAAGGTTTGTCGTAATATTGAAAATCTAATAAGCTTGCGAAACAAAAGTGGCGGCAGGCTGCCCAGTGTGTTTGTCCAATATATTGATTACGATAATAATCCCAAATTATATCAAAAAAATGTTAAACAATGGTCAAAAATAATGCGCTACAATGATAAGTGTTTTGTTCATCCTATTGTTAATCAAGCCGGTTTCTTTTCTGGAGGGAATAGTTTTGCCTCTTCCAAGAAAAGATTCCCCTGTACCCAGCCCTTATGGAGGATTGCCATAAAGATCAATGGCGATATGTATCCCTGCGATTCTTGTTTGTATTCTGGGTCTAAAAAGACCACTTCTCTATATCTTGGCAATATAATGAAAGAAAGTCCATTTGAACAATTAGCGGATAAAAATAGCAAGCGATTTAGTGTTATAAAAAGGATGCGGAAAAATGATTATTCTCAACTGCCGGAATGTGAGAGGTGCAATACTTGTAAATTAGATTGTAATTGTTATTTTAAACTACCCGGATCGCTAAGGGTTAATGGATATAAATGGCTATGAATCAAAAAACTGTCTTTGTTACGGGAGGAACAGGTAAAATTGGCCGTTATTTGGTTGCCCGTTTAGCTTCTCTCGGTTTTCGTGTAAAAGTACTATCAAGAAAGAAAGATAGCCCATGGAGTAAAACTGGTAATGTCCAAATTATCCAGGGGGATATTTTAGATGAAAACACCATTAAAAAAGCAGTTAAGGGATGCGATTATTTGTTTCATTTGGCTGTTTACCAGAATATTAATGATAAAAAAAATGATTTATTCCAGCGGGTTAATATTGAAGGAACAAAAATAATCTTGAATTCTTTGATAAATTCAGGTGTTAAAAAAGTTGTTTATGTTTCTACAGCAATGGTTTTTGAGCCAACAGGAAAATTGGCAAGAAACGAAGAGTGGACCCAAAAAACTTCTTGCCCGAATGATAATTATCTTCAAACAAAAATAGAAGCCTTAGCGTTTGTGCGTGATATGAAGAAATTTTTACCCATCCTCGTTGTTTATCCCACGGCGGTTATAGACCTAAAGGACTTTTCTTCTTCCACTCCAACATTATCTAAGGGATGGCAAAAACTTTTATGGGAAAAAATAGGCAAGGGAATTCCGGGAGGCATTGTTAATCTTATTGGCCCTAAAGATAGAATTTTTAATTATATTGTTGTTGAGGATTTAGTTGAAAGCATGATTCAGGCGGCGATAGTCGGTCAAGCGGGGGAGGAGTATATTTTAGGGGGTGAGAATATTAGCGTAGAAAATTATCTGCGTCTTGCTTCTCAAAGAGTGAATAAAAGAGTATTTCCTATTCGTCTTCCATTTTGCCTTTTTAAGATTATTTCTCAATTAAAGCGGTTTATCTCACTGCCGCCCATTATTAATTTAATAGCGCAGGCCCCACCAAAGGATATGTGTCTTTCTTCTGATAAAGCAAGAAAGTTTTTAAAACATAATCCTAAGTTAAAACTTTAACTGGGTGTGGTGGCCGGTAGTAGGTGAAAGAAATAAGATAATTCTCAGCCCCCTCAAGCCTTTCACTTTCCGCTATTATTTGCCCTCCCATCGCTTGGGCATAAAAAGAAGTGATCATCAGCCCATAGTGAAATCTGTCATTGCTATTCTTTTGATATGGCCTTGAGGGATCTTTAATTACAGCTTCGGGTAAAGGATGAGGACTTTCGTTTTGAATGCTAAAACATGTATCTTCTTTTCCT
>Ga0209121_10002863_pt1 | contig 17157 bp, 16 predicted proteins | sample Cruoilmetagenom3_FD_187292 | JGI IMG/M metagenome (GOLD analysis project Ga0209121, IMG submission 187292) | Oil polluted marine microbial communities from Coal Oil Point, Santa Barbara, California, USA - Sample 3 (SPAdes) (version 2) | ecosystem: Environmental > Aquatic > Marine > Oil seeps ... | reverse complement strand
GCTTTGATGTCCACATCGGTTTTTGGTTCTGAGCGTCCCTTAAATCCTCTTCTGACAATACTAGTCCTTTTTTAACGATCTGCTTCCGCGATTTTACAAAATCTTTCTCAAATATCTTCAGAATGGGAATCTTTAAGGGAACTTCTGCCACATGACCGCTCTTTAGCATAACATCCATAACATTTTCAAAACCTTTGAACATCCTAACATCTCCTGACCAGTCCATTAGGTTTCCAAACTTTTCCAAGAAGTTATCGATAATCTCACTAAGAACTTTATGGGTGATTTTTGCATCATCATTTTTATCAGCAGCTGCTGTGCACAGGATTCCGCCCTTAAAAACAAGAAGGAGATAAAATATTTGCATATCAATGATTTTCAATTCGCCCGATCCTTTTGAGAATTCCACTGAAAAATCTTTTAATGCTGTTAAAAAACCAGATACTAAATCTTGGTTAAATTCTATAGTCCCATACTTCCTATGGACTAAACAAATGCCCGTAAAGTTTGAAATTAGGTAAACATTATGAAGCAATTCCCCATACCTCCTTACTATATTCTTTGAATGGGGCTATTCCCTAAAAGATAACACATTATAAAATAATATTTTTATAATATCGGGAGTAAGACCCAATATAATTACATCTTTTTTTAAATAATAATAAAAGTTCTACTATTTAAAATTTCATTTAAGTTTAATAAATTTATCTTTCAAGGTTATTTTATTACTACTTCTTTAAATCTTTTTGTTGATCTATTTAACTGGTTTTTCTTGGTTTTAATAGTTCCAATAGATTCCAAAGATTTTTCATTTAGAATTTCTCTTGATGTTTCATCATAAATCGCACACTTAGCTAAGTGGACAGATTCCATAAAGTCATCAAATAATTCATTTTCGTATCCCATAAACCTAGTAAAGCTTTTAGGATCTAGAATAAAAACATTTTCATGAAATAATGTATCATCATTTAACATACGAGATTCTCTAGCGTTAACAGGAACCAAGAATAGAGCTTTATTTTCATCTTGGTAGTTTCTTGTACTATGATCAAGTGCTACTCTGTCTGAATTACTTAGATAATAATCAACATTAATGATTTTAATATTAGGTCGATTGCGAGCAAAATTAGCCGCAATAACAGATAATTTTTTAAAATTTTCATCTACTATTATAGAGTTATCTCCGTTACCATTCACTTCATAAAAAGATATACAATTTTTCTTTATAGTATGCTCCAAAAAGATTCTTTCAGCATTCCAATGAAAGTCTTTACCGATTGAAGACAAGATATTTCTATCATTAGGACTAAAACCGGCTTCAATTACAACTTCATTATATAAAATTCCTCTATTATGGATTGCCTTAAAAAAATCCAGATGCCCATATTTCTCGAGTGTAAATGTGTCTGGAGTCTGATCAGTAGTTACAACTCCTTTTTTTATTAGATTAGGTATAATCTCATTTTTAAAATAATTCACTGCAACGCTTATTTGCTCTGTCCGAGGTAATGGATTGTTGTTGATATCATAGAAAATCTTCCATTTTTCTTTATTTTGAGGTGATATCGGTTTAAAACCACTATACTCTAATAATTGGTTAAAAGTTAATTTAGGTTCTTTACTGCGTATTGCACCAATAAAATCGACATGGTTATTTCTAGTTAAATCAAGACCAGTTGGGCTTTGTCCGTCATTTATGACACCTTTTTGGACTAAGTCTGGATAAATATTCTCAAGAAAATATTTCGAACTGCGCTCTAATTTCTCTTTATTTGTTATTTCATCACCATTTTTATCGTATTTCAGAAAATCCCATCGCCCTATTTCTACGTTTGGTTTTAAACCTATGGAAATCATAAGGTCGTTATGGAGGATTTTATTTCCTATTATAGTGAGCGCTGGTACAAAACCACTATAACCTCCCCGTGAAATATCATGACTTCCAGGGGTATCTCCAGGATTTATAATACCTTTTTTTATTAAATCGGGGATGACTGTATTTTTCATGATATTTCGTGCAACAGAGAGTTTTTGCTCTAATGTGAGTAGTTTTCCATTTTGATCATAGTTTAGGAACCGATATTTATCATGGTCGATGTTGACTTTAAAGCCACATATTTCAACTAGAGTGTTGTAGCTTATTTTAGGTTCTTTCTGAGTGAGAGGTAAATCAAAACCAGGGTGTCCATGATTTTTAATATCATCGACGGAAGGGGGATTGTTTTGAAGCAATTTCTGTTGAATTTCTGGGACTTTTTTTAAGTCAGGTAGGATGATACTTTCAAAGTGATTCTTAGCAACTTTGAGTTTCAGGTCATAGGATAATCGTTGACCATCCTTGTCAAAATTGATGAACCGATACTTTTCTTGATTTACATTTATCTTAAAACCGGCTTTAGTGAGTAACTCATTCCAGGTGATTTTATGACTCTTCTTAAGGTTATGAATGAACATATAATCCCCATTATTTTGCAAATCTCGTATCGTGATGAATCCTCCCTTTTCGAGCTTTTCCTGAATGGCAGGGATTTTTTTATATTTTGGAAGCAGATTTTCTTTAAAGTATGTAACACTGACATTAAACTTATGCTGTCGGCTTAAGAGATTACCATGCTTATCATAATTAAGGAAATTAAAATCAATCTGAGGTTGAGATTTATATTTTCCGGTAAATCCAAGCGATTTCTTGAATTCGCTCCAAAAAATTTTATTTTCTTGACCCATTGCTCTTACTAGGTCTCTAAAACCATTTCCTGTGAGATCATTTACACTAAGCGCGTTATGTTTTTCCATTTTTTCTCGAGCGAGTGGATTTCGTAATAGCACGGGTTTAACATTAGTGATAAAGTAGTTCGTTAACACTTCTATTTTATCTTCTTTGGAGAGCGCCTTACCATTTTTATCGTAGTTGACGAAAGCCCATTTAGATTTGAGTTGATTACCCTTGGGTTGGGTTTCAGGTTTATTTTTTATTGAATTTACGGCGTTCCTGGTCTTATTTTTATTTTCAACTGGCGTATGCGGCCTGTAAGGTTCGATTTTATTTTTAGATTTCTTGGGTGTGAACTGTCGAGGTTCTATTTTATTGATTGGCTCACGACCAGGGTCAAATGCTGGGCGTTCAATTTTATTTCTGGTTGGAGTCAGCGTGTTTGATTTTTGCCGTTGGATTTTATGTCTTGTCTCTTTCTGTATGTCTATCCTTCGGGGCTCAATTTTATTTCTGGGTGGAGTTAGAGGGTTTGATTTATGCCGTTCGATTTTATGTCTTGGTTCTTTCTTAGGATCTATCTTTCGGGGTTCGATTTTGTTCTTCGGTTTGTCTTTCGACTTCTGGCTCGCTCCCTCGATTTTTTTATCCTTATAGTCATTTTTGTTATTTTTTGGTTTGTCGTCGGGTTTCGAAGCGATTTCATCCTTTCCGGCTTTCTCGGTATTAGGTTTTTCGAATGATTTTTCAAGTTCCGACTTGGGCGAGTCGAGGTCCATTAGTAATCACACCCGACTTTAGGTTCAACATCTAAGGTTTTAATAAACATATAGGGTCGTTCCCAATTTTTTCTCAGTAATAACTCCTCCTATTCGATTAAGAATGTATTTTTTACAAGATTGTTGGTGATATATAAAGGAAAATTTGAATTAATTAGTTAAAATGTTACCAATGGTTCAAAGAAAAGTTCATAGAAACCTACCCAACGGTAGGTAAAACACCTACGCTACTTACTTCGAAAAAAAGCTATTTAAATTACAACAATTTTCAATTTTACAATAATTCTTTAAATTTTTAAAAATCAATAAATTTAGATTAAAGGAATAATGGAAGACAAGTTGTAAAGCCAGTTAATATCCCGTCTACGATTCCACCGATTAAAAAAAAAAAATATTTTCTTACACTTTTTCGAGCGTTAATTATCTGACAAATGTTTATTGTTATATCTATTATAGCACCAAGTGAGAATAAAGCAACGATGTAATATATTGTCTTCTCGTATGGGTAAATTACTTGACTAATATCAGAAATTCTGTTGAGATCAAACAGGTTAATGGTGTCCGATAATTGGATAAAATTGAAAATTAGACGATCTGGCAAGGGATCTAAAACAACAATCAAAAAGTATGTGAACCAATCGAATAGAATTCCAAAAGATATTATAATATAACTTGTGCCTAAGATTAATCGTGGTTTCGTCATAGGATTATCTTCTAACTTTTCTTCCTTACTATATCTGATTCTTTCTAAAAAGTAAGTACCTCTTAAACTTAACAGAGTTAAAATTCCAATAATTAATAAAATTCCAAAAAAAATGTATTTAAAATACCCAAATAACAATTCTACAAAGGAATTAAATACAATAAACGAATTATCAATTACCTTTAGCCATTCTTCTAAATTATTTATAAGTTGATTGATTGTGATTAAAAAAAGAGAGATTATCATTTATAATGTATTCTAAATAATGTATTTAAATACTACAGAATAAATCAATTTTCTAATGGCGCTAATTTCTTAAATAAATTGAAATTAAGGCGTACATTATAAATTATTAGATATAATGACTAAGGGATTAAAATGGATTTTTATGTTTTTTTAGTTACAGTTCCAAATATTGAAGAAGGTAAAAAAATAGCAAGAGTTTTGGTTAAAAGCAAGCTAGCCGCATGCGTAAACATAATTCAAAATATACAATCAATTTATTCGTGGAAAGGAAACATTGAAGAGGACAACGAACATCTATTAATAATTAAAACTAAGGAAAGCAAGGGAGAACTAATAATTCAGAAAGTTAAAGAACTTCATTCCTATTCTGAACCGGAATGCATTGGTTTGAAGATTAATAAGGGTTCTGAAATGTATTTAAATTGGATTGGTGAAGTTGTAGATTAATTAAAAAAAAGTTGTATAAATGTTATGGCCTTTGATATCTTTCGAGTGGATTGGATTTTAGTTGATATTATCATAATAATTTTGCTAGTCTTACTTCTAATCAGCGTAAAAATATTTAAAGAAGCGTATAGATGGAGATTTTCTTTGTCAAACGAATTTTTGAAGCGAACAACGGCTAAGACTCTAAGTTATAACTTAAATCGCCCCTTAATTTATATAAAAAAGTGGAATTTGACTAAATCCAAAGTAATTCAAGAAGAAATTTCGTCTAAACCCTCAATCTTTATAATAAGAACGCATAGAAAACAAATGTTATTGAAAATATTGACGGAAGGTTTAAGCACTTATGGTTTTAATGTAGTTAACATTTGGCTTAAAATAAAAACTGATAAAGGAAAAAATAAAACGACTAGAGGTATCGAAAGAAAAATCCAACAAATTATACCCTCATTTCTCTCGATTTATAACCAAGACCTTCAATTATTGAGTCAGAGATATGTTGTTGTGAATTTTGATAAAAAAATCTTTCCCTATAATTTTATTACAAAAGATTCAAGCAACATTAAACTAATTTTAATTAATCCACGGTTAAATTTGGCTAATCATATGATTATGCAAACTTTAGAAACTGTTTCAAATTCACAGTTCCAGTTATTTATTATTTTTAGTGAGCGATTAAATCCATTTTTTAAAAATAGGAATCCAAACAAGAAGATTTTAAGAGATAAAACCCTGAAAAATTCAAATAAATTCAAATATCGTACCATTCAAAAAGCAAAAAGCACATTTAAATATTACGAAACGGTACTTTTAAGCATATTAATAAAAAACATAGATAATATAAGTAAATTAGAGAAAAAAGAATAATTTCTGATGAAAAAAGATACAATTTTAAGAGATTATTATAATACCGTAGCATACTCTAGAGATCATTTGAATCTCTTAAATCAAAAAAGAAAACGGTCTAGAGAATTACTGGAGATGTTTGCAAAAGAAGGTTTAAACCCGTTTATCTACGGAAGTGTTGCTCGTGGAGATGTTCATAAGGATAGTGATATCGATATTATCTTTTTACAATTAATACCACCTTATCAAATAGAAATTATTCTTGAAAAATATGGTATCAACAATTACTTTAGAGAAATTATAATGGCAACACCAACGGATACATTAAAATTGTACATATATTTAAACGAGTTAGAGAGTATTACTATTCCATTATCTAAGTTTGATAAAAAATCAGAGGAATTTTATGATTTTGGAGGAAAGGTCAATCTAAACCAATTAGAAGATAATCTCAGAATCCCTGGAATAGATAAGAGATTAGTATTAATTAAACCTACCTTAGAAGGTCATGAAGAATATTCAATAATTGGAAACGAACATTTGGCAGCAAAACAAGTTAATGTAAGTATTGATTTAATTAATGAACGAAAAAAAGTTCTTTTAAAAAGAGAAAAACACGGTAGAACTGGGGTATTTCTAAAAAGATTACTTGATCTTAACGAATCTACCGAAGTGGTACTAAAAAAACTTGCAAACAAAAAATCCTTTGTGAGAAAGAAGTTATTTCAAAAATGAGCAAGCATAAGCTAGTAGAATCTAAATCAAATACATTTTTCGTAAAGAATAGGGGAATTCCCAAAGGGTGTCAGTACTGTTTAAATGGCACAAAAGCCGTGTTATTCCTAAACGGAATCTGTCAGAATCCAAAACATTGTTGGTGGTATTGTCCGATATCTGAAAAGAGAAAAAATAAAAAATTAACTTATGCTAACGAAATTCAAATTAGTTCTAAAGAGCAGTTATTAGACGAGCTTAATAAAATTAAAGCAAAAGGTATGAGCATCACTGGAGGGGACCCCCTATTTGAGCCCAACTTCGAAAAAACTATAGAATTTATTAAGTTTGTTAAAGCAAAAAAGGGGAAAAAATTTCACATTCATCTTTATACAAACGGTCTTAATTTTTACGAATCAAAAGCAATTAGTCTTGCTCGAGCAGGATTAGACGAAATTAGATTCAACCCACCAAAAGAAAATTGGAACGTTATAAAATACGCATTGGATAAGGGTATGTCTGTAGGCGCTGAGGTTCCGGTAATTCCAGAAAAGGAATATGTTGAAAATCTTGAAGAATTGATATTTTATTTAGATGAAATAGGTGCAGAATTTATCAATTTAAACGAATTTGAGTACTGTTCACCAAATAGTCAAAGCTTAAAAGAACGCGGTTTTAAATTGAAAGAAGGTACAATAGCTTCTGTAGAGCATAGTAGTGAAACTGCAATTACTTTAATAAAAAAAATCGCTTCAAAAGTTAAAATAAAAATTCATTTTTGTACGATTATTGCCAAGGATTATTGGCAATTGAGGGAAAGGTACTTAAGGCGTGCAAAAACTATAAAATTACCTTATGAGGAAATAAATGAGGATGGTTTGTTAATATTTGCTCAAATAGAAGGTCCTAAAATAGAAATAAAAGAGTTTAAAAATATTTTATTAAATCAATTAAAAGTTCCTAGTAAGTTTCTATCTTATGATGGGTTAAATATAAAATTGCCTTTATCATTCGCGATCGAGAAGGATTTGGTAAATTTAATTGATCACAATAATTTAAAAGGATATATCGTAGAAATAACACCATTTCGAGAAGAGCAATACCAACAAATAACCGAAAAAACACCAATCAAGGTATTTAAAGAAGAGTTGGGGGTTTAATGAGAATTAACACTGTTAGTATTAAGGATATAGATGAAATATTCAGATTGGAAAGTAATACTTTCAAGAAAGATGCTTTTTCCAAAAATTCAATCCTCAATCTTATCATAAATAACACTTTGTTTTTAAAGTTGATAGATAATGAAATTTCAAATAAAATTGTTGGATTCATTATTGTTATTCAAGATCGAGAAGATAGAATAAATTTAATTAATTTACTTATTAGAAAACAATATCAGAATAAAGGTTATGGATCACATCTATTAAAATATACTTTAAATAAAATAAAAGAAATGAACAATATTGAAGAAATAGTTTTAAATGTGAATTCTAAAAATAAAGTTGCCATTTGGTTGTATCAAAAATTTGGCTTCCGAATTGCACAGAAAATAGAGAATTATTACCGGCAAAAGAAAAGCGCTTATTTAATGATTTTGAATATTTAATATTATCTAAAAACCAAGGCTTATAAATAAATTCTATTATAATTTGTGTATAAAAAGTATTGAAATTGTGCCTAAAAAAGTAATTAAAATAAAAAGTGTTGAATAACAATGACGCCATTAGGTAATGAATTAAAAGAAGAAATTAAAAAAGGTGTTTCGCTCCAGAAAGTTGACGATGAAGAACTAAAAAAACGCGAAGAAGAGAAAAAGAAACGGATGGAAGAATTAGAAAAGGTCAAAAAAGCCTTAGGAGCAGAATAACAAATTTTTGTTTTTGTCGTATTTTATTATTTTTTTCTTTATTATGTCCAAGATATTAGAACCTTAGACAGTTAGTCTTTTGATTTATACTATACTTAATTATATATATGTTAATTATTTAAATTTAAAATTTGGAGTTTGATAATCTATTTGAAAATTTTGGAAATAGATAAAAAGAAAGAAGTAATCACTGTTAAAACAGAGGACTTAAACGATCTATGGACACTCTATAACATAATAGCTAAAAATGATAAAATTTCAGCACGAACATACAGAAAAATTGTTTTAAAGGAAGGTTCTAAAGGAGAAAGAAAACCAATGTACTTGAAATTAAATGTTGAATCAGTCGCTTTTCATGAATTTTCAAATAGATTAAGAGTAAAAGGTACTATCTTAGAAGGCCCGGAGGATTTTATCACTTTTGGAAAATATCACACTTTTAATATTGAACCTAACCAAAAACTAACAATAAATAAAGAAAAATGGCTAAAGAGCGAAATGAAGCGCCTTAATGAATCGTCCAAATTCGAAACTGATTTTATAATGTTAATAATTGCAATTGAGACAGGGTTAGCTACTATAGCTATAATAACAAATTTCAGTCATAATAGATTAGCCACTATAAAAAAAAATATTCCTGGTAAAAGATATGAACAATCTTATAGAAATAAAGCGTACGAAGAATTTTATAGTGATATTCTTAAACTTATTGACGAAAATATAAAGAATATAAAAATAAACACAATCCTTATATGTGGTCCTGGAAGTACAAAGGATCATTTCAGTCAATTTCTTAAAGAAAAAACACAATCTACATATTTACCAAAAATCTATAACATTCAAGCCAGCTCTGGAACTGAAAGTGCCATATTAGAGACTTTAAAATCAAAAGAATTAAAAATTATAAAAAAAAATGTAAAAATATTACAAGAAACCGAAAAAATTGAAGAAATACTAAATTTGTTTAGTACAAACTCAGATATTATTGCCATTGGTTTTGACGAGATTTCTAATGCAACAGAAAAAGGTGCTGTAAAGGAATTATTTTGCGCCGATATATTAATTAGAGGGGCATCAAAAGAACAAAAATTAAAAATCGAAAGTATCATTAATGGAGTTGAAAAAAATGGCGGTAAAGTTCATATTTTAAGTAGTGAACACCCGACAGGACAACAGATTATTAATTTAGGATCTCTGATTGCTATTTTAAGGTATAAAATGTAAATAAGAAAAATTTCAATCATGAATGAAAACATAAATTATGTCGATAAAACTTCGGAAATTCCACTAGCAGGCGTTGATTTTCTAGGGATAATTGACAGAGGGACCAACATTATTGAACTTAAACCCTTAACACAATGTAATTTGCGTTGTAAGTATTGTTTCGTAAGTTCTGGTGATTACGACACTAATTTCGTGATAAATTCAAATTATTTAATAGATAAAGTTAAAGAAGCCATAGCGATAAAAGGAAATTATAACATCGAGATTCATTTGGCACCCTACGGTGAAATGTTGTTATATGGGGAACTATTTAATTTGGTAAAAAATCTCTCTGATATCGAAGGAGTAACAACTATTTCAATGCAAAGCAATGGAGTATTACTCTCGAAAAATATTATTGATAAATTGAAAAAGAGCAACCTGACGCGAATTAACATAAGCTTAAATAGCCTAAAGGAGGAAACCGTTTGTTATTTATGCAATTGTGCAAAATTTGATGTTGATAGACTTTTAAATAATATTTATTCCCTCTTGGATTCTAAAATTCATGTTTTAATTGCACCAGTTTGGTTTCCAGGAGAAAATGACAAAGATATAGAAGATATTATTAAGTTGATCATTAATTTAAGAGGCGAAGGTTATTCTGAGAAACAAATTCAAATCGGTATTCAAAAATATTTAATTTACAAAACAGGTAGAAAATTAAAAAAAATTCGACCGAAATCATGGGGTTATTTTTATTTACAATTATCCAAACTAGAAAAAAAGTACGATATAAAACTAAAACTTGGGCCTAGAGACTTTGGTATTCATAAAAGAACGAAAACATCCATGTTAGAATTTAAGAAGGATGACCTTATTAAAGTAAAAATCGTTTCCGGGGGAAGATGGAAAAACGAGTGTATAGGGAAAATCAACGATTCTCTGGGAATTAAAATATTATTGAAAAAACCCCTCGTTTTCTCCGAAGTACTGATAGGAAAATATATTGAGGCTAAAGTGATAAAAGCAAATTATAAAAATAATATTCTTACTGCTTTTTTTCCTTATAGATAGTAAGAAAATAAAAAGACTAAAAATTATTCCCACATCCTATTATGTTCAGAATTTTTCATGATCCTCGACTTTATATTATGGAAATTATCCTGACAGTAATTATAAGTCTTTTATTGCTTTACATTATAATAAAAAAAGATCAAAATTAATGTAATTTTAAATGAATAAAGGTACCAAATTTATTTTTTATTGCAATTTAAATACAGCAGTATAGATAAATTCTTATGTTTTTTCATAATATAGTTTATACTAAATGCCCGTATTGTAGATTTTGTGTAGATATAGGTAAAAATTGTATTCTTTGTCCTATTTGTGGAGGAGATTTAAGTTCTCCTAATGATCTTAACATAAATTTTGAAGCTCAAGGAGAACCCAAGGAGAACAACATTATCACGCCGTAACACACTTTAATCAGACCTTAAAGGACCTAGAACAAAGAATTGAAGATGATTTAACAAAATTAGAACTTTGTAAACAAAATAATGTTATTTTAATTCAAATACCGTATTATGTGCATCCTAGTAATATACAACAGCATATAACTACTAAATATGAGCACTTGTCAAATAAAAGATTGCCTATAATCCCGAAAATAGATTATAATAAATTTTTTAACACTCAAGATAATCAAAAAAATATGGATGATTACTTATAACTTGAATCAGCAATAATGCACAAAAAAGATATATTTATCAGAAGGATTTATATTATACTATAGAATAAATTATTTTTTTCAAAACATAGGAGATTTATAAATTTATGAGCCCCATAATTACGCATGAAGACGAACTAGAACTTGCCAACATGGAGAAGGCGCTAGTAAGCCAAATAAAAAAATTAGCGAAAACTCAGACTACTCTAATCGATTCTCAAAAAAAATACGCTGACAACTTGAGAAAAGTAAATCTTACACGAGATATGGTTAATAGGACATTTAGAGATGTATTAAAGCAAATGCAAACTCTAGTAAGAGAGAGAAGATCAAATATCAAAGACGAGGAGGTCAAATATTTTCAAGAAATCATCCATAAAAATGACGAATATATCGTAATAAATAACAAGTACATAGATTCGATTAAGGACCTTGCAGTAAAAAAAGATTATTTAGTAGAAAAAAAATATGAATTTGCTGCCGCGTTAAGCGAAGTAGCTAGTAAGAGAAGCGTTGTTATTAAAAAAGCGTTATCTGTCGAAAAAAAGAAAAACGATTTAATCGAAGGAGAAAAGATAAAAATATTGGAATCTGAATTGAATGACTCCCAAAGAGATTTTGATCGCGCAAGAGATGTACTTATAAAAAAAATTAATCAATTTTTACAAGTTAAGAATGAAGTTGATGATCTCTGGGTTAATTTAAAAAATGCCGTCAATAAGACTAGTTAAGTAAATACCTTATATTTTTTTATAATTTTTTTTTTAAATTAAGTTGTAATTTGTATGAGCTTAAATTTATTAAATAGTTCAAATATATAATTAATAGAAAATTAACAAGAAAGTTCGTTATTAATAAAACTAGAGAAAGTAAAATGGCCGAAGAATTCGCAAATTTCATGCAAGAAACAAAAAAAGCCCCTCTTGAAGAAAAATTGAATACATTTGGCGATATTGTTGAAAAAATGATGTCAATGATTCTAAGGATACCAGATTTAGTAGATCAATCTTTAGCGGTTGTTGGTCAAAGAATGTCAACATTAGAATCGCGAATCAATTCTATAAATAATGATGTTTCGGCACTTAGAACGAGAGGAACTGGGGCAGCTCCAGTCATTGCCGCGCCTACAGCCCCAAGTAGTGCCCCGCCGCCCCCTGCTGGTCCACCTGGAGGTCCACCTGCTGGTCCACCTGGAGGTCCACCACCACCTGGAGGTCCTGGCGGATCTCGTCCAGCCAGCCCTGTAAGTTTAAGAGGGGCTATTATGGGTGAGCTAAAATCCTTATTCGCTAAAAGAAACACCCAATGAATATCAATTTTAACTTTAAATCCATTTAGTTTACTTGGAAATAGGGATTAAAAAAACAACTCACTTTCACTTTTTAATAATTTAATTTAGGAATAGATCAAATCAATTAAAATTAAAATTGATAAACAAATATATCAAAGTAAGAAATTATTTGTTTTTAATTCGGTTAATTCAGTGCAGCAATCCTCAAATAAGAATTCAGGAGTTATTAAAGTAAAAGTAGTTCATGATCTTCAAAGACAAATTCTAGAAATTCCTTCGCTTTTTAGAGTTCTGAATAATTATTATTATAAAAAAGCTATAGTACAAAACCAGAAAAAACGATTGTTGGTAAAAAGGTTTAAAAACCACCTAAATCCTTTAGAAAGCAATAAAGATTGGCTCTACGCTATTCCAACTGCGTTAAACACATCGAGAGATGATTTCTTAATCAAAAAAGATTCATTCAAATTTCCTGACAGCATAATTCTATTTGAAATGTGGATGAATTTGGGTTTGGGAGCACTTTTTCCCAGATTAGCTTTACATTATAAATTTCCCGGATTTCTAAAAGGTGAGAAAACAAGGAATGTTTTCCAATTTACATTTTCAACATCTCGAGGTTTTGGATTCCCTATCTATTTTGGACCAGAATTTTATGGATATTTATTAACAATTGGAAAAATATTAGAACCATTGTTTAGGTGGTCTCATACCATATGTCATAGAGCTAATCAAGCAATCTTTCTTGTGGGTAAACGGTACGGCATTAAAAGGCATCATCCTGGTGAATTTGAATCTGTTATAATTTCAAAATATGAAAATAATATGTTTAAAGGAATCGATACTCTCTTGCACGGTTATTTCACACACGATCCAAAAAAGTTAGGTGTATATTCCAGTTTAGAAGAAGCTCTTGAAGCAATTACATTTTCATATACTATAGGGGACCATGCAATGAGTATTGAGACTAAAACCCAAAAACAAACAATAAGCATTCCTTTAATAACGCACGATTATATTGTAAAAAAATACAATGTAGATTTCTATATCTACATAAAGAAGTTAATATCAATAAAGAAATTGCTAATTGAAAAGATTTTAATAAATAAAAAACAAAGAAAAGAATTGATTAATAAATTAAAGAGAATCAATAGGATTAAATTTAGAATCGATCAATCTAAAACCTTTTCGATTCCTAGTTTGAAGCGGTCTCAAAAATTTTCAAAAATTGAAGAATGTACGCTCCATATTCGACTGATGGAAAAAATTTTGAAAATGTTATGGACAACATCATTATATGCTCATACTATCCATAACATACCAAATAATAAAATTAATCTCCAAGAGGTCAAGGAAAACGACAATTTAACTGAATTTGATAATACCTCTATTTATTCAATATTTTTACTTTATATAACACATTTTGAGAAAAAAAACTCATTTTCTTTTAAAGAAAAGGAAATTATAGATGAGTTGGTTAAATTGAGAGATACAATGGGAACTATGTGGCTTCATTTTAAGGAAAAACACTTTAATCTTGCCTTAGAAAAATTAAATGAGCTTTCTGCTTTATCGTTAGAGAGTTTAAATTATAATAGAATTGTAAATGATTATTTAGATAATCTGATACCCATTTTTTCAATTTATGAAATTTTCAATAGACCTCTGTCAGAATCAGTATATCCTGAATCAATTCCACGAAATAAGCGATTAGGTGCATATTTAGCAAGTTTTCTAACTTCAAGATATAACCTATTTGGTGTGAACTTAATGAATCTCTTTAATAAATTAGCATTTTATAACTGGAGTTATTTTATTTTAAAAAAAAAATTGAATCGAACTCGCTTTTTCAATTTAATCTTAAATCTCCCTATTTGGAAACACATTCCGCTTGATATTAAGTCCCATATCCTATATAAAAGAAATAAAGAGTTGCTACATTAAATTATCCTATTTAAATTCATTTTCCTCTTCCAAAATTATCTCATCTTCTTGCGTATCTTCGAATAAGGGACATAATGAACATAAGACATAATTAAGCTATTTTAACTGAATGGGAAATTAATTTCCAATATTTCTTTAATTTCTATAAAAAGAATCCTAATAAAACTCCAGAAGTGTATATAGAAAGATTTCCTAAATTAAATAGAGCAACTATATATAGATGGATAAAAAAATGTAAACAATCAAGTACTTAATTAAAGAAATCAAAATTCAAGAAAACCAGGATCGTCAAAGATATCTTCAATTTTCTTTTCTTTTTTCATATCGCTCTCATCATGCTCTGAAAATAAAGATTCGTCGTCTGTTCTAATACCCTTTTCCAATTCAAGCGTGTCTAATTGAAGTAGAGCATCTTTTTCAAGCCTTTTATATTCTTCAGCTTTAATTTTCCATTTATTAACCTCATCAAGATCTACTTTATCTTCGTCTTCTAAGGCTTCAGCAATTTTAAGCTTACAAATATCCGACAAAATCGAGTAGGATAATGCAAGTTCCCCCCATTCGTTTTCTTTTATTAATTTTTCAATGCGTTTTTCTAATCTCTGAAGTTCTTGATCAGCATAATGAACATCGATAAAATCTCCAAAAGCATCAACAGGTTCTGATATAGAATTAACTAAAACGTCCTTTGTTAAACCACAATGACCACATTTCACTGTAGCTATAACACTTTTACGTAAATTTTCTACTTTTATTGCTTTTTCCCCACAATCCAAGGTAAATGGGAAAACCATAATTACCAGTTTGGGCAAGTAAAAATTTTGGGGACCGTTTTGACTCTTTTATAAGATTGTTGCTTTCTTTTTCTCCTTCCCATAAAAAATCATCTAATTAATAAATACTAAGTTTCTTAATTATTAAGTAAAAAGAGATTAAAACTAAAAAATTTTAGCTTTTTCAATGCGTAGAATGACGGAAATCGAAAAATTTTTTAGGGATGTTTAATTTATTTAATTACTCTTTTTAACTGATATAAATTATTCATTTTAAATATAACAAGTGGATTTTAGGCATGGAACATACGGATTTGTCGATGGATTACGATAAGAACTTGATAGAGACAGTTCTTGACGACACTGATATGAGATATATCATTTTGTTTTTATATGTCATCAGAAATGATTTATTCAAGGATTTAAGTAATCAAGAACTCATAAAATCATATGAGAGAGTCCTAATATTAGATGAGATATATAAAGATAATATTATAAGCTTTTGGAGTAAAGAATTTATTGAAATTGCGATTGATTTAGGTTTAATTAAAAATATTCGAAGTATAAGAGAATTTGAACAAAAAGACGGTGATTTTATAATCCGTTTAGGGGAAGAGACAGTAACGATAGAAAATAATACAATTTCAGTACCAGATCATACACTATTTTTACTAATAATTAAAAAATTTAAGTTTCTAACCAAGCGGAATTTTAATCTGGCTTTAAATAAATTAAAAGGAGTTAGATGCGAAAAAGGTAACATTATCCACCCATTTGTTTTTGAAATAGGTGATCATGATTTTAAAATATCAGATGATCTTTATTATATTTTAGACCAGTATGGAAATATTTTTCAAGCTATTAAAATTGAGATTACAGTCGAAGGGTTTTACCAAAGATTTTTAGAGATCAAAGACAAAATTGATGAATTTATTGGAATTTTTGAGCCTAAATTGAAAAATAAAATCGTTTTAAAAAAAATAAATAAAGCTATTGAAGAAAATAAAGCTATTTTCCAATTCCTTAAAGATGAAAAAGTAGAGCTTCCAGAGAAATTTAATTACGATGGAATTGATAAAGAAAATCCAATCTTTAAAAATTGGAATTCTAATTTATTATCTTTATTAAAATATAGATATCAATTGAAACAAATTGAAACTGAATTATTAGAAATTAAGTTATATTATTCAGGAAAAGGAAAAAAGTACAACTATCTTGAATTCATCGAGAAAGTGTCTTTTAACGAAGATAACATTGTAAATAATATTCAAAATGCTTTAATTGATCTTAGAGAAGATGTGGTAAAAATTAATAGTAAGATTACAAGATTTTCAAAGAAAGAATTAAAATTATTAAATTTAGATTATGAAAGGTATATTATAACCAGTAACGATGACTAAATATGAAATGTTCTGCTTGTAATGTTGAAATGGAACCCTTAATTAAAGGAATTTTTCAATGCCCACAATGTAAGAAAATCATTAAGGAAAAGAGTATAGATGCAGAAAAAATAAAAGAAGAATCCCCTATAGGAACCTTTCTAGATGGAGAGTGGTTTCATAACAATGTAAGTTTAAACAAACAATATGAAATAGCAGAAAAAGGGATTGTGATAAATAAGAGTGATACCCGTTTATTCGCCGTCTTGATTTGTCATAGTGCTTACTTAAAGAATGAGAAATACGTAAGACTTTCTTGGTGGAAAAGTTATCAACATGCTGGGATGTTTAAAATTTATGATAAGGACGTTCTGAAAAATGTTATTTCCGCATTAGAAAAAATTAATGACTCTTTCGATGAGATATGGACGTGGAAGGGGAAGTACGGAAAACAAGAATCTAAAACAAAAGAAACCTTAGAAAAAGAAAAAAACCTAGACATTATCAAATATAGAATCATAGAAAA
>Ga0209121_10002862_pt1 | contig 17161 bp, 15 predicted proteins | sample Cruoilmetagenom3_FD_187292 | JGI IMG/M metagenome (GOLD analysis project Ga0209121, IMG submission 187292) | Oil polluted marine microbial communities from Coal Oil Point, Santa Barbara, California, USA - Sample 3 (SPAdes) (version 2) | ecosystem: Environmental > Aquatic > Marine > Oil seeps ... | reverse complement strand
AACATTTTTAATTTCTGAAGAGTTTCTTTGAGCCATGTTCAAGATATCAACGGGTAAATAAGTACGAGGACATACAAAATAGCACATCCCGCATTTGATACACTTGTCTTCGTCTAACTTACCAAAACCATTATAAATATCTAAACAATTTACAGGACAAACGCCGGCGCATAAACCGCATCCAGAACAGATATTTGACTCAAATATCGCACTAACTGGTTCGTAAATTGATTTTATTTTTGAGGGGTTAAAAAGACGGCTTTGAATATCGAAATCCTTAAAAACTGTAGTTTTAATCGCATCGTTGTTCCCTTCTATCGTATCGTTGATTTTATTGACTACTACAAGGTTTTCATTCTTCAATAATTCTAATAAACTAAGAGTTTTTCTGACATCTAAGGAGTTTTTTTTGGAAAATTGTTTTATAGAATCAAAGTTATTAGGATTATGTTGATTTAAATAGTTGAAAAGTCTATATTTCAAATGCTCTTCATCGAACATTTTGAATAACAGTTTATAGTATTGTTCTTCGCTATAGATGCCTGCATCTAAGATCTCCTGCTTTGCGTCAATTAACGCGCGGATCCTATACGAATCTAAAGTAACAGCTACATCTTTTAAGGTTTCCCATGAAATGTTAGACTCAGAACTCATTTTTTTTTACTAATTTTTATTATGTGTTTTATTTATCATAATTCCGAAAACTCATGCTTTGAGTTAGTTACCTTCTAACTCCTTTTTTTTTAGAAGGTTCATTCTATTTCGGATTAATTTTTTGCTTTGGTAGACGAGGAAGAGCTTCGATTTTGTTGGTGATGTCTTCTACTGAATTAAGATATTTTTCGACTTCGGCTGCAGAGCAAAAATATTGTTGAATCCTATCTTCAGAAAGGCCTATATGTTCAAATAATCTCTTTAGAAATTTGACATGTTCGTATGTATTCAAATTTCCTTTTCCAAACTCACATTCACCTTCTTTTCAAGAAATAATAGCTACTCCATCGGCTCCGTTCAAAAAGCATCGCATTATTAAATGAATTCCAATTCTTCCAGTGCATCTAACTCTTATTAGGTAGAAATTACTAGAATACGATTTTCTCATAGTGCCTGTTAAATCTGCTACGGAATAACCTCACTTATCACATCCAAAAGCAATAATTTTTCTTTCTTTTACGGTATTTAACATTTAATCTCGCCTATAATCTTTTTAATTTTCAAATTAGGTCGATATTTTCTTCATAATTTCGGTTTTACTGCCCATGATTCCTTTGATTTCTTCCTCAAATTGCTTATTTCTGTAATACTTTAAATCGATAGCTTGTGCTGGACACGAGGAAACACATACTCCACAACCTTTGCATTTTATTTCGTCAACAACCGCAATGCCGTCTTCAGTTACGATTATTGCTTGATATTCGCATAATTTCTCGCATCTATGGCATCCCACGCATAAGAATTCATCAACTTCTGCAATAATTAACTCTTGAAAGATAGTATCGTGAGAAAGTAGCGTAGACGCTTTACTTGCAGCAGCTAATGCTGTAGAAACGGAATATGGAATGTTTTTTGGTCCCGCAGCACATCCACATATATAAATTCCTAAATTCCTAGTTTCTTGAGGTTTCAAGCATCCATGAATTTCAGTTAAAAAACCATTTGGTCCTTTTTCCAAACCCAATATTTCAATTACTTCCATAGTTCCTTTAGAAGGGTTCATTCCAGTAGATAAAACGACAAGATCTGTTTTGAATTTAATAATTTCACCAGTTAGGGATGAATAAGCTCGAATCTTCAAATTATTATCGTCATCTTCAAATATATCTCCTACTTTTCCCCGAATCAGTTTTACATCAGCTTCCCTTATTTTTCTATAATATTCTTCGTTGCATTTATCAGTTGTTCGAATGTCTATATAAAATATATAAACATCCATGTCTGGATATTCTTGTTTTAATATTTGGGCGTTTTTAAGAGCAACCATACAACAGACTGCGGAACAATAAGGATTGGCTTTTAACGACCTAGACCCGACACATTGTATCATTACTACAGATTTTGGTGTTTTACCATCAGAAATTCTATATAAATGTCCTCCAGTTGGTCCTATTGGACTTAACATTCTTTCTAGTTCAATTTGAGTTATAACATTTGGAAAAATACCATAATTATATTCATTACTTTCGATTATTGGATATTCATCATAACCAGTAGCAACAATTACAGCTCCCACTTTTATATCAACAATTTCAGATTCTTGTTCAAAATCAATAGCCTCTGCGGGGCAAGTTCTCTCTCAATTTTTACATTCTATACACACGCTTTTATCCAATACTGCATACTTTGGAACAGCTTGGGGAAATGGGATATAAATTGCACCTCTCTCACCAATTCCTCTGTCAAATTCAGCAGGAACTTTAATTGGACAATTAGTTGTACATAATCCACATCCAGTACATTTATTTTCATTAACATACCGTGGATTTTTCTTTATCTTAATATTATAATTCCCGGTAATGCCACTAAATGCAATAATATCGCTATAAGTGAATATTTTTATATTAGGATGTTTTGAAGTATTAACCATTATGGGGGCAAGAACTCATATTCCACAATCATCAGTAGGATATATTCTATCTAACTGTGCCATTTTTCCTCCGATTGTAGCTTCTTTTTCGACTAAATATACTTGTATCCCGTGGTTTGCTAAATCTAATGCAGCATTCATTCCAGCAATGCCGGCACCAATAACTAATGCAGACCTTTCTACAGAGATGCTCTTATGTGGAATAATTTCTAATTTTCGTGCTCGATTTATTCCTGCCTGAACTAATCTTTTTGCTTTTTCTGTAGCATTTTTTTTATCCTTGGCATGAACTAAAGAGCAATGTTCACGAAGATTTACCATTTGAAAATAGTATGGACTTAATCCCGCCTCCATTAAAACTGATCGGTAAGTGGGTTCATGGATTTTTGGTGTACAAGCCGCAACTACAATCCGATTTAAATCTAAATCTAAAATATCGTTATAAATTATTTTTTGACCAGGATCACTGCATGTAAAATTATTTACTCTAGCAATAACAACATTCGGTAATGGCTCAGCAAAGGCTCTTACCGCATCACAATCAACAGTAGCACCGATATTTACTCCTCAACGACATACATATACGCCTATCCTAACATTGGTCTGATCATCAGACATTTAATCCACCTTAGTAAAATATCACCATTTTTTTTCGTTTTTATTTTTATAACTTATTATTAGTAAAAAAATAGAAATAATTTATTTTTTCTGATTAGTTTTTAATATATTAATTTCAAATTAAAAATAATTGAATAAAAATTATTAATTAACCTTACCTTTTTCCATTAAATTATTATAAGTACATTATCGGAATCCTCTTAAGGATATATGTTTAGATGTTAAATATAGAAAAAACGAAATCCAATCACTTGGAAATTAATCCAATAAATGGATTTAAAAACTATTAAAAAAAGATTTCAATTATAAAGGTAGAGTGATGGATTATGTTGAAATTTAACGATTAACATGATTATCTCTTATACTATTTATAAAAAATTATCCAAAATCCTAAATTTATTAATAAAAAATTATAGCTTTTGATATATTCTCCATGAAAATTTGAAATTAAAAAATTAATCAGAAATAATAAATTTTTTCCTTTTTTTTATTATTCAGTGTAGATTAAAAAAATTTAAATTTAAATTAAGAAAAAAAAGCATGAAGCTAATAGAAAAAATTGACGTAAGGAATAATTCAAAAGAATCTCATGATGATATTAAATTCTATCTGGACAAAATCTAGGAGCCAAATTTAAGAAAATTGCTAAATCGATGTTCACAATGTGTACGTTGTAGTGGTGTGTGTCAAATTAGTAAAGTTCAAGATTTTAAACCTAGCAAAATTATTCAATTAATAATAGAGGGATTTGAAGATAAAGTATTTAGTAGTGGAGTACTATGGAATTGTTTATCTTGTAACACTTGTCTCCAAAATTGCCCTGAAAATATTAATTTTGCTGATATTGTAAGAACTGCCAAATATAAAATGAGGAAATTTTATGCACAAAATCCCGACGATTATATTGCCCATAAAGGAATGTATACTACTATATCTGAGATATTGAGTAAACCTTATATCCAACCTGAAAAAACTCTTGATTGGATACCTGTAGAATGTAAAACATCAAATACAGGAGATATTTTATATTTTGTAGGTTGTATCCCATATTTCAAATTTGAATTCCAAGAAGTGGATCCAATTCCCATAAATACTCTTAAAATAATTTGCCAAATAGAGAAAGAACCTGTTGTTGTTCTTAAAGATGAAGTTTGTTGTGGGCATGATTTATATTGGGGGCAAGGGAAATTTGAGGCTTTTATTAATTTAGCAAAAAAGAATAGAGATTTATTTAATAGAGCTAAAATATCAACGATTATAGTATCTTGTGCTGAATGTTACAGAACTTTTAAAGTCGAATATCCGAAACTTTTTGAAGATTTTAATGAAAAATATGAAGTTAAACATATTATCGAATATGTTTACGATAATTGGAAAGAAGGAAAGATTGAATTTAAGAAGCCAATTGAGAGTAATACTAACATCCAATTTACATATCACGATCCTTGTCGACTGAGTAGATTTTTACCGGAGGGCAATAAAATTATGGAAAAAGTAAGAGAAATTTTTAACCAATTAAAGAAATTAGGTTACGAGTTTAAGGAGATGACTCATAATGCAGAAAATTCGTTATGCTGTGGTGTTAGTTCCTGGATGAATTGTAATGCGCGGTCTAAGGGGTTAAGATATACACGCCTTTCAGAAGCAAAAGAAGCTGGGACTACAATGGTAACTTCGTGTCCAAAATGTATAATACATCTCTCATGTCTTCAAAACGATTATGAAGAATTCTCGTCATTAGAGATTAAGGATTTTTCAGAATTTATAATTAATTTTGTTCAAATTATCGATAAATTGGAGGAAGAATAATCATGGAAGGATCTGTTTTAGTTATTGGAGGAGGTATAGCTGGAATTCAAACTTCATTAGACCTAACTGAATTGGGTTTTAAAGTTTTTTTAGTTGAGAGAACACCCTCAATAGGAGGACGTATGGCTCAACTTGATAAGACTTTTCCTACAAACGATTGTAGTTTGTGTATTCTCGCCCCAAAAATGGTGGAAGTCTTTAGAAATCCTAATATTGATTTATTAACTTATCATGAAGTAAAAAAAGTTTCTGGTAAAACTGGAAATTTCGCAGTTACTATCCTCAAAAAACCGAGATATGTAGATGAGATAAAATGTAAAGGTTGTGGAGACTGTGCGGCTAAATGTCCTAAAATTGAAGTTCCTAATATTTTTGAGATGAATTTAGGAAAAAGGAAATCAATTTATATTCCATTTCCTCAAGCAGTCCCTCCTACATACTTAATTGATCCCGAACTTTGCCTTAAAATAACTAAAGGAGTCTGTGGAGTATGTATGAAAGTATGTAAAGCAGAAGCTATAGACTTCGAACAACAACCAAAAGATATTAAAATTAAAGTTGGTGCTATCGTAGTTGCAACTGGCTTTGATATGCCTGCTGAAAATCTAACTTCAAGATGGGGCTATCAATACGATAATGTAGTTAGCGCACTTGAATATGAAAGGATATTATGTGCATCTGGACCATTTGAAGGGCATGTTTTACGCCCAAGCAACGGAAACGAACCTAAAAAAATAGCTTTTATTCAATGCGCGGGGTCAAGAGATTTAAACGAAGGTGTTCCTTACTGTTCTAGCGTATGTTGTATGTATACTGCGAAAGAAGCAATTATTACCAAGGAACATTCGGATAATTCAGAATGTTTTGTATTTCGACATGATATTAGAGCGTATGGTAAAAATTTTTATGAATTTACTCAAAGGGCACAAGAAGAATATAACATAAAATATTTTCAATCAAAAATTAGCTTTATTGAAGAAAATCCCAAAACAAACGATTTAATTATTAAATATGAGGATTTAAAAGAGGGAGGATTTAAAGAATTTAAAGCAAATTTAGTAGTTTTGGCTACACCATTAGTTCCTTCAAAGGGAGTTAAAGAACTAAGTAAGATTTTAGACATTGAACTAGATAAATACGATTTTTTTAAAGAAAAATCTTATTTTAACAAATCATTATCATCTAAAGATGGAATATTTTTATGCGGTTTTTGCCAAGGACCATTGGATATTCCTGAAACAGTAGCAGATGCTAGCGGTGTTGCTTCTCAAGTAGCGACCTTATTAAATTCCGCTAAGTATACACAAATTATTGAAAAGGCTTACGATATACCAGAAAAATTAGTTAGAGAAACAGATGAGCCACGTATAGGTGTATTAGTTTGTCACTGTGGTATTAATATTGGAAAATATGTTGATGTACCAAGTGTTGTGGACTATGTTAAAACCTTACCTTACGTAGTTCATTGCGAAGCTAATTTGTATTCGTGTTCTAGCGATTCTCAAACAAGAATAAAGGAATTAATAAAAGAGTACGATTTAAATCGATTTATTGTAGCTTCATGTACACCAAGAACTCACGAATCTTTATTTCAAGAAACCTGCCTAGAAGCTGGACTGAATAAATATTTATTCGAGATGGTCAATATTAGGGATCAATGTTCTTGGGTCCACATGACCGAATATGAAGCCGCTACAGAGAAGGCAAAGGATCTCATTAGAATGGCAGTTTCGAAGTCGAGATTGCTTAAACCTCAAAAAGAAGAAACCCTCAAACTAACGCCAACAGCTTTAGTTATTGGAGGAGGTGTTTCTGGAATGACAGCTGCTCTAAATATTGCAGATCAAGAATTTAAAGTTTATCTTGTAGAAAAAGAGAATGAACTTGGCGGAAATCTCAAATATCTTAATGTGATATACCCCATACAAGAGGAGGCCTCCTCTTTTCTTAAAGAACTTGTTGAAAAAGTTCAAAAAAATAAGAATATTAAAGTGTTCTTAGAATCTAAAGTTCAAAATGTAATGGGATATATAGGCAACTATGAAATTTCGATCATTGACTTAAATGATAATGTTAACAATTTAGAAGTTGGTACTATTATTGTAGCAACGGGAGGTCAGGAATTAAAGCCTACTGGTATTTTCCAATATAATAATAAAAATAAAAATGTTATTACACAGTTAGAATTAGAACAGAAATTAAAAAACAATGGTAAGTCTTGGCTTAAAGATGTTAACCGAATTACATCAATTTTATGTGTCAATGCCAGACTGAAAGAAGGTATAACATATTGCTCCAACGTCTGCTGTGCAAACACCATCAAAAACATAAGTATTATTAAAAATTTAAAAAATGATGTTGAAATTATTGTTTTATATAGGGATATTCAAATGGCTAAAAAAGAATTTGAAGAATATTATAGGAATAGAAGAAAAGATGCAATCTTTTTGAGATATGATTTAAATAAAAAGCTAGAAATTACAAAAATTAGCGATAACCCAGAAAAATTTAGAATTAAGGTATTTGATACAAATTTACAAGAAGAGATTGAATTTACAACTGATTTAATAATATTATCAACACCCATAATACCAGCAGATAACTTAAAGGAATTAGCTATGATGCTAAAAGTTCCATTAGATAAAAATGGTTTTTTCTTAGAAGCTCATGTTAAATTAAGACCTTTAGATTTTGCTACAGAAGGAATATTTTTATGTGGATGTGCTCAATGGCCGAAGAATATTCAGGATTCAATTTCTCAAGCTAGAGGTGCTGCTGGAAGAGCATGTCGGTTTCTTGGTGCTAAAGAAATTAAAACTTCCGGTTTAATCTCGCAAGTAAATCCCGATAAATGTATAGGTTGTGGAAAATGTGTAGAAACATGTCCGTATAATGCCATTGAACTCATAGATACAACATTAGAATTTGAGGATCTGAATTTATCAATGAAATTATCAGTTATTAATACTGCTTTATGTAAAGGTTGTGGAACTTGTGCTGCTACATGCCCCGTCGACGCAATATCAGTAAAGCATTATGATTTTGATCAGATAGGTGCAATGATAGATTCATATTTATTAGAAAAAATAAAAATAAAAGATGAGTAAATAAATGACAGAATTAGAATCTAAAAATAAAAAAAAGGATTTTAATCCCTCTATTTTAGTGTTTTGTTGTAATTGGTGTAGTTATGCAGGGGCAGATTTAGCAGGAGTTTCAAGATTTCAATATCCTCCAAATATAAGAATAATTAGAGTTATGTGTTCAGGGAGAATTGATCCATCTTTTATTTTGAAAGCTTTTAATGATGATATTGATGGTGTTCTCATTAGCGGATGCCATATTGGGGATTGTCATTACATATCTGGAAATGAATATGCTAAGGACAGATTTGAGAGACTGTATAATATAATAATTAAACAATTAGGTGTCAATGAAAAACGTGTAAGACTAGAATGGGTTAGTGCTTCTGAGGGTAAAAGATTTGCTGAAGTAATTACTTCTTTTACAAAACAAATAATAGAATTAGGTCCTATAACAAAAAATTATTAGACTTCAATTATTATTAAAAATGTATTATATAATATGAAAAGAGTTTAAAATATATGTCAGAGCTAGAAGAAAAGAAATTAGATTTTGCCAAGCAATTTATGGCAGAAGAAGGCTTAAAAGGTAAAGCTAAGAGAATAAAAATCATGAACATTATAGATAAAGTTGGATACGACAAAAGAAAAATAAGGGTTGCCTTTCTACGCTCAACAATAACTGAAAGAGTTCAGCATGAATGAGATTTAAAATGGCTAATATTATTAGATTTAAAATAATTGAAAAACGGAATAAATTGAAATGGAATATCATTTAATTGGAGAAATAGTCCTTAACAAAAACATCAAACAAAAGGAAATTGAAGTTGAAAAATATCTTAAGAAAGCAGAAGAAGATATTCTAAAAACATTAAAAAATCTTGATGAAATCAAATTTGAATCTGAATATGAGATTAAAGATAATAATTTAATATTAGTTCGAATGGATACTCATAGACAATCGGCTCATTCAATTTTCTATCGTATTAGAAAAACCTTAGCAGAATATTTAGGGAAAAATTTACACATTGGAATAGCAACGCTCGAAGTTAAACAACTCAAGATAAAATTTCCGCTGGAAAAATTACCGATTGAGAACATTCAAATCCCCTTTGTAAATAAGATGGAATTTAATAAGCAAGGAAAAACTTGTACAGTTGAATTTGAAAATATTGATAAAAATTTTATAACTAAAGGTAATGTTGAAAGATTAATCAAAAGGATTAAGGAAAAGATTGACTTAGCATATTATGAGGGTAAAGCAGAATATCACAAACTTATTTATGAGAGTCCAAAAAGAGAGATTAAAGTAAATATTGATCCGACAAACGAGATGGTTAATCGCAACTGGATTGCTCCAGCTTCGACCAAAGGGAAATGGGTTTATTGGGCACCGGCAACAGCACTATTTAGAACAATGGAAAAAATAGTAGTTGAGGAATTATTAAATCCCTTAGGATTTAATGAAATGATAAATTCCAATATTGTTTCAGGAGAAGATGTCTGGTTACGGACAGGTCACCTTGAAGGAATGCCAATGGAAATTTATTACGTAGCGGAACCTGTTACACGGAATGTAAAAGAATGGGAGCACTTTGTTGACCTACTGAAAATAACTAAAGAAATTCCATATGATGAATTTATAAAGATGATACAGTTTAAACCTCTTAAGGGTTTGGTCTATGCTCAATGTCCATCAATCTATTGGGCACTAAAAGGCAAAACGATAGCAGTAGAGACATTTCCAATCTTATTATTTGAAAGAGCTACAAATTCATTTAGGTATGAATCTGGAGGTCGCCATGGAATTGAAAGAGTGGATGAGTTCCATCGAATTGAAGTAGTTTTTATGGGAGAACCTGAAGAATTAATAAAAATCAGGGAAAAAATTGCTGAAAAATATAAACATATTTTCAATGAAATTTTGGAAATTGAATGGAGGATGGCTAGTGTAACACCCTTTTATATGCAACAAGCAGGAGATCTGTTTGAGATGGGTCTTGAAGAAGGTCAATTAGGTACAATTGACTATGAAGCATGGTTGCCTTATAAGGGAACAAGGAAAGATAGTGAGTGGTTAGAATTTCAAAACTTATCAATCGTAGGCGAAAAATACATAAAAGCTTTTAACATAAAGCACCAGAAAAATCAATCAATATGGAGTGGTTGTACGGGAATAGGTTTAGAACGATGGGTCGCAGTTTTCTTAGCACAGCACGGACTAAATAGAAAAGAATGGCCACAGAAATTCAAGGAATATATTCCAGATATGCCAAAACCATTAAAATTTTATTAATTTTTTTCTATTAAATAATTTCCAATTATTAAATTTTGAATAGAGAGAAAAAAGAAAGTTTTATTGCTAATTTTTTTATTTTCTATCTAACTAATAACAAAACAAACCTCAAAAATATATGAATGGTAAAAAATTATTAAACTCATAAAAAAAATTATAAAAATTAATAATGATCGAAATTTCATTAGAAGAATTCGAAGTTTTTTATAAGGAAAAGCTTGATTCTCAATTCTATAAAGTTAAAAAAGCTGTTAAAAAGCAGATTGCAGACGTTCGAGATAACTTAATTGAAATAAAGGTTTGTTCAGATCATTTTCTTGAAGCTGGAAAAGGAAATGTAGATGATAAAGCGCTAAAATCTTTACATTTCTTTTCTGATAGAATTAAAAAAGAAATTGATGAAGTTGAAATACCTGAAGAAGATATTTCTTACGACAACATGAACAGTTTATTAAACTCCATCAAGAAACTCTTTACAAGCATTAATGACATAGCAAAAAAATCTATACCAAAATTCCAGAAAAAAGTACAACCAGAAATAAAAGAATTAAGTTATATTACGCGGAAATTAGGTACTAAACAAAAAAGTATGGATGAGTTTCTAAGGAAAAAATACACTGATCTAAAGGAGGCAGAATATTTACTTAAAAAACTACCAAAAATATTTTCTTTAAGAGAAAACATCGAAAATGCCAAGTCTGATTTAGATACGTTTGAAAGGGATTTAGAAGAGAGACAGAACGAACAAGAAAATTTAATCGAAGAGCTATCAATTATTGAAAAAAACGAAATGTTTAGAGAACAAGACAAACAAGAAGATAGCTTAGCAAAGTTGAGGATGGAAATAAATAACAAATTTGGTTTTAAAAAAGCTTTAAAAAAGTTAAAATTTGAATTAGAAAAAGAAACTATTCATATCCCTAACGTTAACACTTTTTTTCTAAGAGATTTTTTAAAAAATCCAATTAATGCGCTAGTTAAGGAAAGCAATGACCTACCAAAATTTTCAAGTTTACTTGTCCAATTACGTCATGTTTTAGAAGAAAATAAGTTAAATCTTAAATCTGAAGTAAAAGATAAAACAATTAACCAAATTAATGCAATCTTTGACGAAAAAACAATTCAAAGCGATATCGATAAAATAAAAGAGATAAATAACAAAATTAATGAATTAAAGAAACAAATTGACCAGGCAGGTTTAGCAATTAATAGAGAAGATATTAAGAATAAAATTGCTACAAATACAATAAAAATAGAACATTTGGAAAGCGATCTCGATAGAAAAAACAAAGATTACATGAGATATTTGGCTTCTTTAAAGAACGAAAGAGAAGAATTTCAAAAATCAGTTAAAAAGATTTTAAACGAAGAAGTTAAACTAAATATTACCTTCTCATTTTAATTTTTTAGATAATTAACAACGACTTTGTTAATTGGTTTTAACTATTTTAAAATCTCGGTTATTTCTTTTATTTCTTTTTTGTAAAGTTAGGTTTAAATTATTTTTTAGAAACTTATACATCTCTGTTTCAATTAAATTAAAGATTTTATAGTATTCGTATGCTAATACTAAGTCTTGCTTAATATCGATATCAAAACCCGCCTGAAATGAATCGTAAATCGAAAATTTCAAGTTTCTTTCTTGGGCATCTTTTAGTAACGCGACAAAAGAAGGAACGTTAGGATCTGAAAAATGCGTAGGCAAAATATCGGGAGGTTTTCTTCCAAAAATAGAAATACCGGCCGAATGGATAGCATGACATACGACCAGTTGGTTTTTTTTCATTAAATTACTTACTTCAATAAAATTTCTTTCTGATATTAAAATAACATCCAAAAACGTAAAAACTGTTTCTTTAGCGTTAAATTCTTCAATGGCTATGTTATTTAAATCTCTTATAACGTCATCAAAAGATTTTCTTGGTACTGTGAGGTCCTCCTTTATCCCAACTAATCCATATTCTTCTGCTAAGTCTAACATTTCACCGCTATTACAATAAACGATTTTTTGGTCAAAACAATCAACGTTAACTACTTTATTTGCCAAGTCTTTAAACATAGCAATAGTCAGATCTTTGAGTAATTCTTTTGAAAAACAATCTCTAAGACGAGATTTCGTTCTTGACAAAGGGGCGATTGGGATTAAAAGAATACTACTCATTATGAAATTTAGGTATAGTTAAAATATAAAATATATCAAAATTAAGATTTTTAAGTTACTATTTTAAATTATTTAAAACTTTAATAGATAAGCCTTCGAATGCCACATCCACATTTTCATTAAGTTTAGCGGAAGCTTCAATATATTGTTTGTTCAATTCTTTTATTTTTTCATCTATTCTCCTTTGATCTATTACTCGTTTTAAATCTGATTTATTCCCAACAATAATACATGGGATATCTCCACTTAAATTTTTAAGTTTTTCAATCCAGAATTCGATGCCATCAAAGGATTTTTCATCATTTAGACTGAAGATAACCATTGCGCCAACCGCTTGAACAAAGTAATACTCATTGCTGAAGAGCTTATCCTTTTGTCCCCCCAAATCCCAAAAATATAGTTTGAAACCTTTCTCTTTAATATCCTTCTTCAATTCGAGGTTTTCTAATTTTAATTTATCAATTACTTTGCTCAAATCAATCTCTTTAATTAAAAAATTTGCACCAAGAGTGGGAACTGATTCTTCGGTAAATTTACCATCTACATATCGAGATAGTAAGCTAGATTTTCCGACCGAAGGATCTCCACACAAAATCACTTTCCCCCTATAAGACATGCTTTTACCCCAATGATTTTTAATCGTATTTGATTAACATTCGCGTTAAAATTTAAACTTATTTTTATTTCGATTTGTCCTTTTTATTCGTAATTTTTAACTACTATTTTTATTAATAAATTTGATTACAATTATTTACGTTTGGTATGGAGCTTTTGAGGGAGTTAGCTTAATTTCTTTCGTTTCTGAACTAATAAAATGTTTGAAGAGATGTTCGTAACCGTTAATTTGGCTCATTTTACCGTTTTCTAACCATATTCCGGACGTGTATTCTGGAGCTTCCTTGACTTGATCGAGGGTCGTCAGAAGAAATCCATAATCCGCAATCAACAACCCGAAGGGAATTACATTATCGCCTTCAATTGAATGTATTTTAACAGAAATTTTTAATAGCTTTTTAATTTCTTCTTTTAAATCCTCAAAATACTTCAAGGCAATTACAATATCCATATCGGATGAAAATTTTTTGTTCCATAATTCCTTTAAAATCCATTCGTATCCTCCTAATTCTGCCATCAGTAAATCAGGCGTTATGATGAAATAAATCCGGTTTTCTGACGAATTAATTAATTCCTTAATTTTTATTCTAATTTTTTCTCGAGAATTTATAGCCCAGACTCTGGGTTCTGATTCTTCTTGATCGATTTCCAATTCAGTTATGGCTTTTTCTAGCGTTAATGTATCTTCGATTTTCTTTTTGTATTCTTCTCTAATAGTTTTAAATATTTTTTTAATAGGAATAACTTGGTAATTAGCTCCCCTTTTGACCGGTTCTTTTTGGATAAAACCTTTCTCAATTAACCGGTTAAGACTATCGTATACTCTGGCACGATCGACTCCAGAAAATTTTGCTATATCTGCGGGACTTAAAATATTATATTTGGCAAGAGTTAGTAAAACTTTGGAATCATTTTTAGTAAACCCTAACGATTGTAGAGAGAGTTCGATTTCATATTCTTCAAGCTTTATAATTTCACGATTGAACGGCAAGATTGGAATCAAATTCTTTTTTTTTTCGTATTAAATATCTAATTTTAGAACTACTATTTAATTTTTATTTAAAAAAAAAAAATAATAAAGTTGACACTTTTATTAAAACATCTAATTTTGCTAAATATTTGATGACATACTTAAAAAGGTCCTTTAAGTTAAAGATCCTATTGTTTAAAACTCAAATGTTATTTTAATTAAAAATGCGGATTTCGAATATTTACATGATGTTAAATCTTTAATAAAAAAAGAAGATTACGAACTTTTGCACGAAATTCTTTTTAAAATCACATTCTAGTGAAATTAAACAATCAAAAAAAATTTATTCCCAATTTAATAAATTTTAAAAATTTATTTTAATAATGGTATTTTGTCGGACAAATAATCTTTAGTAAATTTTAGATACACAATAACTAATTAATAAAATTTCCATAAAGTATTATTCCGAACCATAATATTTATATAATAGAAAATCGTAGTTATTATTAATTATAAATTTAATTTAAAACAGTTCAATTTAAAAAAAAATTGTGGAGGAATAAATCATGGCAAAAAAAGCCCCAGCAAAAAAAAGCGATAGTTATATTGCAAAAGCACCAATTCGGCGATTGATGAAAAAAGAAGGCGCTGATTTAGTTGCTGCCGATGCTCTAGATAAACTTATCGGTTTTCTCGAAAAAACCGCTGCAGAAGTAACTAAAAACAGTATCAAGATAACCAAGGCGGACAAACGAAAGGGAGTTACTGCAGCTGATGTGCGAAAAGCTACAAGATAAGCGCTTTAAATTCTAATAATTTAGTTTTTATCTTTTTTTTACTTTTTTTCTTATTATTGTTAAAACGAGTTTGTTATCAATAATTCCTTTATCTTTCCTCTTTTATTTCCATCGCTATTTATAGCTCTTTTAGCGTAAAGGATGTTTATTTGATAATCTTTATATAAATCTAAAGTAAAATCAGAATAAGAATTACTCAACATTACCTTACAACCCCGTTTATCTAAATTTTTATATACATTAAAAAGCCTGATCTGGTCTTCTTTGCCAAAATTTCTCTTAGTGTAACTGGTAAAATTAGCAGAACGCGATATTGGAACGTAAGGTGGATCAAAATAAATGAAATCATCTTTCTCCGCAAAATCTAAACATTTTTCAAATGAGTCGTTTATTAATAAAACATTTTTTAGAGCTTTGTTAATAGCAACTAAATTTTCTTCATCGCAGAACTTAGGGTTCCTATACTTTCCAAAAGGCACGTTAAACTGTCCTTTGCTGTTTACTCTATATAATCCATTGAAGCAACAGCGATTTAAATATATAGTTCTTGAAGCCTTGTTAACATCTGACAATTTATTATATTCTTCGGGATTTCTATCCTTACTCCGTACTTCGTAATAATAATCTTTTTCATTTTTGTGGTTTTTAAGGGATTTTATGAGTTCAGAAACATTATTTTTTATTATATTATAGGTGTTAATTAATTCTTTATTTACATCAATTAATATAGCCGTTTCGGGTAATAAATAAAAAAAGATAGCTCCGCCACCCACAAAAGGTTCAATATATTTATTGAATTCTTTAGGAAAATAATCGTCCAATTGTAGAATTAATTGTCTTTTACCGCCTACCCATTTTAAAAAAGGTTTAGGTACATCTACTATAGATTTCTTCCTTCTATTTTGCTCTTTTTTAATATCAAGATATTGAATTTTTTTATCGTCTTTTCCTAAAAAATTTTGCAATGATTTTTGGGTCAAGCTTTTTTCGTTCAACGTTAATAATTCATTTTTTCTAATATTGTTAAATCAATTAAATCTAATATTTCTATTGATAACAACTATTTAATTAATGTTATTACTATACGAATATCTTAAAATCAAGGATTAAAAAAGGAATATATCTTTTGATTTTAAGAATTATTCAAACTTCTCAAAAAATTCCTTATTAAGAAATCTATCGATATTGTCCGTTAATTTTTTCCTAACGGAATCCAATCCTTCAGGAACAACTCGGGTTTTGCTAAAAATATCTATATATCCTAATTCCGAGCCATATCTGGGAACTAAATGGAAATGTAAATGTTCTATGCTCGCTCCAGCTTCTTTTCCTTGGTTAATTCCAATATTATACCCCTTTGGATGGTATAATTCGTCAAGTAATAATTGTAAGCCTTGAATCGTTCTATTTAAATGTAAAAGCTCCTCTTTAGTTAATTCAGTAAATTTTGTGATGTGACGATTTGGAACGCACATGAGATGTCCGGGATTAAAGGGATATAAGTTTAACACAACAAAGCAGATTTCGTCTTCGTAGATTTTTAATAAAACTACTCTTTCGTCATTCATTTTGATAGAGCATAAAATACAATCAACATCAGGTTTTGCTTTTCCTTGAACATAATCTAGTTTTCCTAACGCTTGTAGCCATTTCTCGAAAATTACATTTCACCTACTCATCAGATTAATTGTTATGAATATAAGGAGAAATCTGAAGTAAAATCTTTAGATTTAGAATAATCTCCGGGTTTGATTTTGCCCATACAATATTCAGTTAAAATCATGTTTGAATAAGCCGCACATGTAAATACCTTACGTATGCTTTTAAAAAAAGAATTTTTTGAAATAGTACCATCTTTTTTAAGGAAAATTTGATCGCTAATTTCGTATCGAAATTTCTGAGTATCAATTCTAAAAAAAACATCGCGAATTAAAAAAAATTTTCTCAAATCCATAAAAAATTGTAATTTTTTGTTATTTTCTAAAGCGTTTAAGGCATCCACTTGTTGAGGGGCTATTTGAATTGGGTTAGAAATTATAATTAAATCTTTATTTTTAGGTTTTAAAACAACCATTTTTTGTGCTATAGGGCTAGGCGGGAATATAAATTGAAAACCAAATTCAAGTTTTTTATCATCAATCGGAATTTTTTTTCTTAAAAGACCTTCATCTAATAGATATTCTTGGATTAGAAGTTTTATATTACTCTCGTTATCAGTCATTATTATA
>Ga0209121_10002861_pt1 | contig 17162 bp, 12 predicted proteins | sample Cruoilmetagenom3_FD_187292 | JGI IMG/M metagenome (GOLD analysis project Ga0209121, IMG submission 187292) | Oil polluted marine microbial communities from Coal Oil Point, Santa Barbara, California, USA - Sample 3 (SPAdes) (version 2) | ecosystem: Environmental > Aquatic > Marine > Oil seeps ... | reverse complement strand
CCGAGATACGTAAACATATCATCAACGGGATCGCCCAACAGCGTGTCCATATCTCTATCTTGTGTGCCATGGGTGTGGATTTTTACGAACAGCCATTCAGGGCGGCCCTTGACGTGTATATTGGCCTTAATCCATAAATCCACTCGGTCATTGGTAGGAGGCGTTTCGCGGCGTATATCGCTGGCTTCAATGCGCGGCATAAAGCCCCATTTTCTGTCTTTCCAGTTTAGCCCAATGGGGCCTTGTATGATCATAAGATCGCCCCAGGGCCGCCCCCCCACTTTGACATCTTTGCCTCGATTATGGGACTTAGGCTTTAATGGGTCGTCTTTTGCGTAGTAGATGCTGTTTACTCTACTTGGCTGAGTGTCGCTGGGTGCAGAAGGAAAAGTGAAGTCGGCGTAGCAGCCGGTTTCTTTTAGTACGATCAATTCATCATTTACTCCGCACCAACGCCCATCGGGCCTAGAGTTATCCAAGCACCAGTTACCGTGAATAAAGCCGTATTTGAGTTCTCCGGTATTGACGTCCTTTGGCAGTGCTTGAAATTTTTCGTTAAGCAGGCTTTTAAAGCCATTTAATGTGCTACGCAGATTGTCGCTGGTGTCGTTATCATGATGAAGGTGAACTTCTATTTCACCGTAACCTTGATTGCATAGGTTGTTGAGCTTTTGAAGGTGCTCTTCTCTGTATTCTTCTTCAGGGTAAAAGAAACCATGCTGGGGATGCTTGCCATCGCAATCGACATGTTTTTTTGCCATGGCTGGATAATCCTGACACCAACGATCAACACGAGCGCGCTCAACTTCGATGTCGTTAGGTTTGCCCCATTGCGGTTCGTAGTGATCGACAAAACAGAACAGGATATGAGTGGGGCCATTTTTGTTTTTCTGGGTAGTAAGCTGCTGCCACAAGTAATGGGGTAGCCAATTAAGCATGTTTTTTTTCTTTAAAACGATAATAACAACGGCAAATATCACCGCAATAATACACAGAACCCAGTACATGTTTACTCCGGTGATTTTAATTCGTTAAGGTCATACCTATATATGTAGCACGATTTTTCTGGGGGCGTACTTCTACCTGGCTGTGCGTTCCCAGGCACCGGCTGCGTTCCCCCCCAGATAACGCAAAAAACCATGCCCTAACGCCACATTCATATAAAGTAGAAATACAGGCAGTTTTAACAAACCCGGCGGCTGCCATGCCTTGCGATGAACGAAGTAAACACCGGCATAAAGCAGGCATTGAGCGGCCAGAAAAATCATATAGATGGGCGCATCCAACAATAGAATGTTGGCCATTAAGACAATAAGTAGAAGATGCGGTGCAAACCAGCGTAGCACCTTATGGGAGACGTAACAGAAAAAGAGCATTGGCCTGTGCAAGCTAAGGGCATCGAGATTCCGAAAAAAAACTTGATAATTTCCTGCGCCGATTCGTACTCGCCGTTTGTATTCATCTTGCGCTGAGGGCGCCTCGTCCTCAAAGGCGATGGCTTCGCTGTCGTATTTCACTACCAGCCCTTTTAAGGAAATGTGCATGACCACCATGAAGTCGTCGATAATACAGTCTGGCTCTAGAGCTTGGTAAAGATCTGTACGAATACAATATATTGCCCCGTTTGCTCCCAACAGGGCGCCTAGGCGTGATTCATTAAATTTCAGGAGTTTTTCTAGTTTCCAATAGAGCCCATCTTGGTTACTGCCATCAGAGGTGGGCGTAAAGCTAAGCTCCCCACAAACAGCACCCACCTCTTCATTTTCGAAGTGCCGAGCCAGCTTAATTAGCGCATCTTTCTGGAAGTAGGTATTTGCATCTGTAAACACTGTTAAAGGTGTTTCAACTTGCTCTAACAGGTCATTGAGAACGTTTGTTTTACCTCTATTTTCGGTAAAATCAAATAAGCGCATGCGGGAGTCATGAATGCCTTGTATCAAACTTACGGTATTGTCTGAACACCCGTCACAGCCGATAAATATTTTTAGCTGATCTGCCGGGTAGTCTAGCGTTAGCAGGTTTTCGATGCGCGCTACAATATGTTTTTCTTCGTTGTAAGCAGATAGTACGACCGTTATCGGGGGAAGCTCTTGCGATTGAATATTGGCTCTGCGATCTACGCCACTACTATTGGCAAAGAGCTTATAGCTAATATCGCGCTTCAGTTGAGAGATCGCCGAAAGCTGTAAAAGAAGTAGCGGATATAAAAGATAGCTATACACTATCAAAAATAAAGCGATCCAAAATATTGATTCAGCCATAATGCTCATCTTAGGGGCCCTAGGTTAAGAGCATTTCCAGTTAGGGCTTGTCGAGCAGAGAAAGCAACTGCTCTGCATTATGCCGCCACTGCCGATTTTGAACGATATAGTCACGGGCATTTTTACCAATCCTTTGCAGCTGCTCTGGGTCATCTGCTAACTCTAAGACTTGTTCAACGCACGCATGGTGCTGCCCTGCTGGGAAAATCCAGCTTGTGTGATCGTCTTCAATCACTTCTTCTATGGGCGGAAATGCTGGCACCACCATTCCCTTACCCATTGCCATTGTTTCAAACAATTTCATTGGGGAGCCATAGATATTGGAATCAGGAAGAACCGCGTAATCCATCGCTGCTATATACTTAGGCACTTGTGAGTGCGCAATGCGACCCGGCATACAAACTTGTTCCTCAGCGCCAAATTCTTCAACCACAGCTTTTATTTTGTTATAGCTAATTCCATCGCCAATAAGCAGCAACACAAGGTTTGGCTTTTCCTTTAAGCGAGGGATAATAATATCCATAAACCATTCTAAACCGTGCCAAGGATTAAACGCGCCGACATACCCGCAGATAATTTTATCTTCTATGCCAAGGGAGTGCTTTAAGGTGTGGCTATCGAATCTTTCCGGTGAAAAGTCATTAATATTTGCACCATTCGGAGATACGACAGAAGGAGGAATAGCGCCGTATTCATTTTCTATAATTTTTTTAAACTCTGTGGAGATAAAAACGAGGCCCGTAGCATTTTTAATAATCCACCTTTCAATCAGGGCTGCCAGTTTTCTGTAATAAAGTGGACGAACGCGCTCCACAAGGGCCGAATCATTGATCTCTAATACGATTGGAATGCCGCGAAACTTTGCAACAAGAATGCCGGCAACCATAAACAGAGAATAACGCTCATAGATAAGCTCTGACTGTTTATTTTTTGCCGCTTGGTATAAATTTTTGAAGGCTATTAGATTGTAGAGAAGCTCAAACCATTCAAATACAAATTGAGGTGCGTTTTTTGTCCACTCGGCAAGGCGTGACAAGGGGCTTTTTGACCGTGCTTGGGACGGCTCTGCCTTCACCGCTTTCTTTGCGACTTGCTTGGCTTCAGGGTCGGCCCCCGGAAACGAGACAATGTCGACCTCGTGACCAAGTTCTCGTAAGCCATGAACAACGCCTCTGATATGTGCGCCTTCGGCCCCTTCTCCTCTTGTGCGGTGGTGATAAACTACTTTCATATTTAGTCCCACAGGCTCATCAAAGAGCCGAAATCAAGCCCCTTGGCTTGCCATTTTGGAATAAGGCCCTCAAGCACTTCACAGCATAGTTGGCCATCGTCGTGAAACAGTACGACGTCACCGCCTTTTACACTCGCAAGCAGCTGTTCTTCAATGGCGTCTACCGAAAGCGGCCTTGAGTCGAGGGAGTCGACACTCCAGTGGATGGCGGGAATTCGATTAATGATTAACCATAACATCAATAACGGTGTCCATCGGCCTTGAGGTGCTCGGAATGGGATAATCCCTTGCTTAGGTGCAAGCTCAGCAATCAATTGATTTACCTTTTTTATTTCGGTGATTTGAGCAGGTAGTGACTGTTTAGAAAACTGGTTATGAAAATAGGAGTGGTTACCAAGCAGGTGGCCCCGCTTAACCAGGTCTTGGGCCAACGTCTGGTTTTCGTCTAAATGTTTACCTATACAAAAGAATATAGCTGATATATTAAATTGATCGAGCAGATCGAGAAGTTGCGGTGTAATAGTTGCGTGCGGCCCATCATCAAAGGTGAGAAACACCTTATCACTCATGCCACAGGCATCCACCAGCAGCACTTTTTTTGGAAGTAGTTTTGATAGAACCTTCTTTAACATAATAACTATTGGCCAGGCTAACAACGTAAATTAAGGGGCACTATCTTTTATCAGGGGTCATAAGAGCTTCATTTAGAAGCCCTGCTGTAACTTGTACATTCTTTGACCAAGTAAACTTACTAGCATGGGATTTTATAGAAGATCGATCCCAAGGGGTAGATAAGGCCGTCAATATCGCATCAGAAAGCTGGGGCACGTCACCAGCATTAACGAGCACACCACATAGCTCTTCGTTCACTACCTCAGGAATGCCTCCTACACGAGTCGCTACAACTGGGACACCACACGACATAGCTTCAAGCACAACGTTAGGCACACCTTCGTTATAACTGGGAAGTACCAATAAGGTAGCGCCTTGAATAAGCGAGGGGATTTGTTCATGCCCTACCGCACCAAGAAGGTCGACTTTTTCCTTGATGCCTGCAGCAGTGATTATAGACCTTAGCGTTTTGTCCGCTGGGCCAGCACCCGCGATAACGAGCCTTAACCCAGGCTGTGATGAATGGATCTGAAGAAAAGCGTCAAGTAAATCCGCAACCCCTTTGCTCTCTTTAAGATTTCCCACGAATAATAATGATTGCGTTATCGGCACTTCGTCGACAGGGAAGAACTTATTTGAATCAACGCCATTATAAACCACCCTGATAAGCTCTCTTTTTACACCAATTGACGCCAGCTTATCTGCCAAGGCCGAACTAACACATAGTACTCCCTTGCTTCGTTTCGCGACGTAAGCAATTTGTGCCTTTCGCGCGGGGTAAGCCAGGTATTCATTCAGATCAGAGCCGTGCACCTTCATCACGAAGGGAATACCAAGACACTTGGCTAACCAATACCCTGAAAACGCATCGGGATACGCCCAACTGCCAAGACATAGTTCAAACTGTTTGGCTTTAGTCAGCGCCAGCCACGCACCAAACAAAGAGAAAAACATCCATACACCATAGAGAGAGCGCCCCACCTTTGGGGTATATAGCTGAGGAAAATAGATCAGCCCCCCGGTATTTGCATCAAGAAAACGCCGGCGCTGTTTTAACCACTGCGGCCAAGCAACGGGAACCATCACGGTGACATCAAATTCATTTGAAAGTCGGTCGAACTGCTGCTTGTTAAACATGCCGCGAGCCGGTTCAGTGGGTAATGGGTATAAATTACTCACTATTAACAAACGCGGCCTGTTTGAACTGTTATTCATATAGATACATCACTTTAGATACCGACCAGCTCAGCTTATAGATTACAAACCGTAACACGATACTTCCCAGACGTAGTGAGTGGAATATCACCTACGATGTTCAAGTTTAGCTTGAGAGTTCCATCAGTGTATCTGTCCAGTTCATTTTCGATATATTCGCGATCTGCAGGCTGGAGTGTCTCTGCTTGTACGACACTTAGCTCGAGCTCTTCAAGACAATTTTGTACAACCTGAAATTTTTTTATCGCCCCGATATCTTTTAGTAGATGAGGAAAAAACTCGCCAGGCAAAATGCTTCCATTAGGTGCTTTTATCGCATCAAGCTTTCGCCCTTTGATTTCTTTAATCAGAGGAGAAGGGTTTCCACATGTGCATTTCGTTGAAGACAGTATTGCTCTGTCACCATTTTTATAACGAATGAACGGCATTCCATAATTAAACAAATCAGTAATAACCACATCCCCTTCTTCATCAATCACTGATTCACCCTGGTCATTTAGGGTCTCAACGATCAGGTGGTCGCTATTGATATGCAAGCCATCTTGTTGCTCACACTCGGCTCCTATCAGCATAAACTCCCTGCAACCATAGGTGTTCATCACTTTGCATCGAAAGGCTTTTTGTATAATTTCTCGTTGAAACTCATACAGGGGCTCCGCGCCAGTCAGTATCCTTTGTGGAGCGTGAACAGAAATATCGTTATCAATAATATATTGAGAAAGAATATATATGGGGTTTACATAAGAGACGATAACGCTTGGCTTATACTGATTTATGCCCTTTAAGTAATCAGCCATATTATGCTCATTCAAGGCGAAAGAGTTGAGCATTTTTCTATTATAGAAACGGTGGTACATGCGATCTTTTAGTTTTCTAGCAGCCCCCGTTACCCCACCATCAGCCCCCCATAAGTAAAGTGCGCGCTGACCATAGGTGTACCCGGCCCAGCCATAACCTCGCCACATAACGGCTTCACGCTTGATATAACTTCCATAATCCAGCTCAAAACGAAAGGGTTTACCGGTAGAGCCACCCGTTGATTTTTTTATATTCTCCTGACCAGCAGAATTTATTACCAATGATTGGTAATGCTCTGAAACCAGGTCTTTAGTGAGCAAGGGCAATGTTGCAAGAATTGCATCCAAGCTATTTTCAGGATCAAGTATTTTAACTGAGATTCGACTGTGGTAATAACTTGATTTTTTTTCTGCGTGCTTGCATAAGGCTATCAACCGGGCCTTTTGCAAACTATCAAGTTGATCTTTTGTTTCAGAAAATACTGTTTCATAGCCAACGAGTTCGCGATATAGCGTCGGCTTTGCCAAACGAAGGGATAAGCGATTACTTATTAAGTCAATATTCATATTAGATGTTCACAGCAAATGGGGTGGGGCTTAAGGGCACCGCTATTTTATTTGGGATTATCTAAACAAAAGTCATATTTTATGGACTCATGATTCGAATCAACACATTGATTATCACTATGGATACCAATGCCAGTATAAACATTCTGACCCGTCCAAAACTAAAGTCATAACCAATATTCTGATCTTTTACCCGGTGATATTGAGAAACGGCTAGACCTGCATTAAGGAAAATCAACACCATATAAGTTCGACTTAAAAAAAACGCGGCCGTTAAACTTCCTAATGTAGAAAGCATTAGGGCATTAGCCATAAGACGCTCCCCATTAATGGATGCCTGTATTGACTGTCCCAGCTCTTTATAACGCTCTGTTGACACAAACCCCGACAAATACTGTTGTATTTTATACTGATACAATAGCGTAGAAGTGGTAACCGAAAACCAGAAATAGTAGCCAAACAAGCCGATCTCTGAAAGCGCAAGCACCCAGGAGTTGTGAGCAGTTTTAGGATGATATTCAAGGAAGCGCCCCTGCCCTACTCCAAATACTGGGCGCCACTTAAACATCTGATAACCTTCATACCAAGCGTAGATTCTATCCATAGAGGACTGATCTACCCCTCCCCCCATTCTGGATGGTGCAAATGCAACGATAAGAGACAGTAAAATGCCACCGAATACCAAGGAGCGAACACCGCCATATCTAAACTGCAGCGCCACGGCCAGAACGATGATACCGGATAGCATTGTGCCGCGAGAGTTAGTCAGATATAGGGCAAAAACATGAAGAATAAATACAAATAAGTATATCAGCCGAACCGCCTTATTGCGCGTGTCGAAATAAAGCAAGGCGATCACTGGAAGTGCAAAAACCAGCAACATACCCAAATCATTTGGGTCGTTTAAAAACCCCAAATAGCGTATCTGGTATACGATAGAAGGCCCATCTGTCCGTTTAAATGATTGCATTCCAGACCAGCCAATGTGATTGGGGTCCAGGGACTGGGACAAACCATCAAGGCACATAAAGCTGGTAGATAACACGATAAGAAAAAGTAACTTTTTAGCACGGGAGAAGGTGGTCAGCCCATTCGCTACACAGATAAAAATAATATAGCTATATATAAAGAAGTTAAGCAGGGCATCAAACCCAAGAGAAATTGAAACGAGCAGGTAGGAAAACAATATACCCATACCCAACCAAAACATATCGCTGTATTGCGGCGCATCAAAGCGTTTTTTACTCGCCAACCAAAATGAGAACAACAAAACTTCTGTTACCAATAGAAGCCGATAGGGCTGTAATTCCAAAAAAATCTCTTGTGGCCGGAAAAACAACAGCAGGACGTAAACACATAAAAAAAAGAAGCCAGGGGAGCTCACCGCTTAAGCACTCTTTTTAGAGGCAGTAACGCTAGCCGTGTACGAAATAAAGCAAGAGACTGGTTTTCTTCGACTCGAATTCGCTTAAGTTCATACATACCACGTTGAAATAGGCCATCGACTCCATCAAGATAAGAAACTGAAAACTCGTAACCAGCAGCCTTAACAGCATCAATTACGCCATCGCTGAATGTTTCAAACCCACCCACAGGATAGGCCAGCGATACAACTTTTTCACCCGTTTCGTTCTCTATAGTTTCTTTGGATTTTTCAAGTTCAAGTTTTAAATTCTCTTCATTAAGATTAGCAAGAATAGGATGCGAAACAGTGTGTGAACCAACCTCAACGCCGTAGTCAGACACTTCACGAAGCTGCGACCATGACAGCATCTCATTTTTTATTCCAGTGACGCTTATCTCGAATTCACGCTGGCTAAGCGAAATAATTGAAGCCATAAATGCAAGGCGCTCAGTATCGGGCAATGCCTTCACCACGCGAAACACTGCATCCTTATCTATAAACTGCATTGCAGAAAAAGGGCCCGCCATCCCCAATTTATTGATAATTTCCTCAATTTGATTATTTTTTAGGGAGTCAAGGATATAACCAAGCTGATCAAACCAAATAGGTGTGTCGGATTCGATATATTGCGTGCTAGGAAAAACAACAGCTGTCGCGTTGTATTTCCTTAGTAGTGGAAATATTTCTGTATAAAAATCGGAATAGCCATCATCAAACGTTAAGATAGCCAAGTTTTCCGGCTTATAATCTGGTTCTTCGTCCAATTTACAGCCAATTTCTTTAAAATTAGTTAAGGTGTAGTGTCGCGTTAAAAATTTCAGCTGCACCTCAAATTGGGCTGGTGTTGCACTGATTAATTCTCTCTCATAGGGCATTGTTGAATTGTCAATTTCACGCACCCGGTGGTAGGCGAAAATCCGCACAGGCACCTTTAAAGGTGGGACTCTACTTATTAGTAAGTCAAGGTTTGACGCAGCAAAAACAGGTGCAATAAAGCTCATACTCAAAAATTTCATTGCTTACCCCTCCTTGTGCGTTCAAGCAGATAGGTGCTGATATTGAAAAAATGGGAACGTATGGATTTTTTATAAAGGCGAACGTGATACATGCTCTGGGTCTTTTGAGCATAGTTGCTTTTGTAAGAAGTATTACCCCCTTTCATGAAGTCGTAATGTGCTAGGCCTTGGGTTTTTCCCCATTGCATTGCTTCTACATGCATCAACAGGCCAGGGGACATATTTGGCTTTGTAGTTGTATCAATACCACTTTGATAATACGAAAGGGTGTCTTTAAACTTCCAGCCATAATAAACTGCAATCGGTGTGTCGTTCAGGCTTAGAATAAACATTAAAAGGTCATCATTACAAAGAAGGCTTTTGGAGAATAGCTTATGAAATCGTTGAAACTCTACCGCCTCAAAAACTCCCGTTTTACCTTTTGACTCCCACCTAAGTTTATGCAACTTCGAAAGGGCTGCCATTCCATACACCAAGTCCTCCTCCTTGCTTATTCGAAAGCAGTTGGCATCACCATTTCGAATAAAGCGCCGGTTTGATACATTATATTTTTTAATCTGAGATTTCGGCAGCGAGCTGACTTCCCCCCCCTTTTTCAGATCGGCAACATATCTGTAACCGCACAGCCTTTCTCGGAGAATAAATTTATTATTTAGTTTTGAGACGAGGGCAGTCAAACAAAGACTATCATCAAGCAGGTTGCTGAATTCAATATTGGCGAGCGCTGTTATTTCTACAACCTCTGCCACAACCTTGTTAACAAAAGTGTTGTCTGACTCCTTCGAAACAAGCAAATCAAGATATTCTGTCGCCACCTCAATGTCTTCGGGCTCACCCGTCCCTATAAATAACAGCGTTTTAAGAAGGCCAAAGCTTTTACTCTTTATATAAAAAGGCGCCAAGCCTACGAGTTTGCCTTTTTCCCATTGGCAGATAATAAAAAGCTTATCGTTTTTCTTCGCAAATACCTTCCACCACGAAGTTGCCCACACCCATGAATTAAAACAACCGAGATTCTTTTGATTTGAGGAGAATAGAAGCCCCTCCCAGTCACGCTCCAGAGAATAAAAACGCTCAATGTCACGAACTATTTCAAAACCGTTATTCATCAATGACCAAGAAGCTAGCGGAAGACATATAACATTCGGATGCTTATACTGGAATGGTCAAAATCACTATCCCTAGACCCACTTCTGGTGGAATAGTTTGCAGTTGCATCCAAGGAAAGGTCTTGAGTAATTGAGTTTTTATAGCTTACACTAAAGCTGTGTATTGTAGACTCGTCTAGAAGGCCGCTCTGCCCGCTTTCAAGATAATTAAGAACATAGCTTGTTGTTGCAGTGGAGGACTGCGAAAGTGGCCGTAGATACTCTCCCCGAGCTGTCACTCCTTTTCGGTCAAATGAAAGGCTTGTAGTTTGTGAAGTAGAGGTATCTGTATAAGCATTTAAACTCGCACTTAGTCCATCGCTTATTTCTTTCGAAAACCCGCCTCGAAAGGTTTCTCTTTCGATAACTTCAGCCACATCAATAAGACCAAAATTCGATACGTCCTGACCTAAATCGGAAATATCAAGGCTTGTATGGGTAAGCATTTTTGAATAGCCTAAACTAAAGCTGGCATCCAACAGGCTTTTCGCCATGTCTATTGTTATCAATGGCGACTTCGTCTTAGTCAAAAACTGATCAACTTCATTATTGCCAACGAGGATTGAAATATTGCCGTCTTTTATTTTTCTATCTAGTGAAATTGACTGACTGCTACTTTCATAACCCAGCGCCCTGTCAAAGGAAATTTCCGATTGACTCATTGATAGTGAGACATTCGTCAGTGCATTCAATGCGCGATTGTAACTAATCGACGCAGTGTCTGTTTCGTTGTCTCTATCAGGATCAAATTCAGTACTGGTCCAGCTTCTTGTATAGCCTGAGTGAAAAGTGTCTGTCGGCGTCAATCTTAGAGAGAGTACTGGGCCCGTTTGAAAATTTTCCCGTATTGCTCGGTTAGCGGGCGTGTCGTTACTGTTAAAATCACGAAGTGTGTCCACGCGCAGATGGCTGGCCATCCAGGTTAGATTTCCTGGCAATATGGCAACACTCACATCTGACCTGCCCTGCACTGTTGTATCAGTGGCAAAACTATCAGGGTAATAGTTACGATTAACTTGGTAGTTACCACCGATAGATGATGCTTTGGATTGATGCTTAACATTTGTAGACAAACTAACATCACGCTGTATTTCAGAGACTGAGGCGCTCTCATCTAAAAAGGCATTGGACGTATATTTAAGACCGGAAGAAACAGATGCCCCCCAATCGAAAGAATATGTCACGGCAGGCATAATAAGAAGAAAGACATTCACCAGGCGTTTTATCATCGCCAATTACTCCAGTTAAAAGGTACTTCAGGATTAATTATTGAAGATAAAGCCTATCAGTTTTTCTCTATCAACCGCTTCACGAGATTTTTTTATTTGCTGTTGAGTGACCATCCCCCGTGGAACCACCATCAACACATAGTCACTTAGCTCCGCCAAAATGCGAGCCTCGGCGCTATTTGTCAGGGCTGGTGCATCAATTACAATAAACCTGTCTGGATATCTTGATTTAATCGACTCAATAAACTGTGCCATTCGAAGCGAAGAGAAATATTCTGCGCCACTCTCTGTGTAGGTGCCAGCCGGAACCACTCTGACTCGGGGCACACCCGACGCATAAATCACATCTTCTGCATCGATTTCGTCATCAACGAGGTAATCAGTAAGGCCTGCTTCTACATCCATCCCAACAAGATCGGAGAAAGAAGAGTTATGTAAATTACAATCGAGAAGCATCGATGTTTTTGCTTCATCCAGAGAAAATGCCGCAGCAATATTAAGTGCATTAAAACTGGCACCGCCACCGTCGCACACCGAGCTGACCAGCAGTACAAAGTTTTTACCCGATGATTTTCTAACTAATTTTGTTCTAATATCGCGGTATATATTGAGGAGCTTTTTGTCAGGCATGCCTGCATAAACAATCTTCCGTTTCTGCAGCTCTGCTTCAGTAAACGTACGTACTTGTGCCATCGAACGAATGTTCTTGATTCGCACAGCCGATGTTTCGCGACCCAGGTGCACAATATTTTCATCCTTCATTTTCGATTTATCACCGTTAGTTTCCATGGTTACACATAACCAAGATATCTAAGTGCAATGACTGAGGCATAGGCTAAGCTGATAATAAAAATAAATACAACAATCAAAATCATATCTTTTCTAAATATTCTTGTTGCGAGGGGGGTATAAACATGAGGTATTGTTGCAATAACCGGTATGTCGAAGGCTTCTTCTAGTTTTTCAACAATGCGCACCCTTGGGTCTACGACAACGTATGCAAACATTAATGCAGCAAGCACCAACAAACCAACAAACGGAGCTCCTATTACAAAATAGAGGAACCTTATGCCTTTAGGAGTTTGAGGAAAAAGAGCGGGTTCCTGAATACTGTAGTTCACACCTTGCTCTTCAATATCCAGCACCATCGACAACCTGGCTTTTTCTTTTCTTGCCAACATATCTTCATAAATTTTCTTGGTGACACCGTAATCACGGTTTAGCTCTGAAAACTCAGCGCCATATGCAACAACTCGTGATAGTTTCTCCTCTTCTTTTTTCAGCAAACCCCTAGTTACTGTCAGGCGCCTTTTGCTGCTGCTCAATTCAACCTTTTCAGCCGATAAACTTTGCCGCAAGGCTCCAAACACGGGGTTTAACTCTTTATCGCTATCTGTGCTTTTTTCTGAGCTAGAAACAACACTTTTTATACTCTCACTCAAAGCGGATATTTGAAAATCTAAATCTACTACATCAGGGTGGCTTTCGGTTACCGTTAGGAGAAGATCCTCTTTTTGCCGCGCCAATTGCGCCATTCTATTGCGGTATACATCTGTTTTTTGTTGTCGAATGAGCACCCTCTTTTCCCCCTTGAGCTCTTTCTCCAGGGAAATTATTTTAACCTTCCGTTCATCTATGTCTAACTGGATATTTTCAACTTGATCTCGGTATGATTGAATCCTGGAGCGGACGGAGCTTTCGGAACCGTCGGTATTCTGTTCCTTGAATTCTTTGAGTGCAACCTCTGCAGCAACCAGTTGGGTTTTATAAGATTTAACTTGTTTTTCGATAAACTCATAGGCTGAGCGACTTTCTCGCTTTTTATTCGAATTGACATGATTAATAAACGAGTCAGTCACGGACGTGACAACATGAAAAGCCTGTTCTGAAGATGAGCTCCTATAGCTAAGACTGATATAGCTGGGGCCTATAGCTTTGATCTGTATAGCCTCCCTTAGCCCATCGATGACTCGCTCCACCTTTGCTTCATCCTCACTACCCTTTAGCAGCCCCACCTGCGTTGCGACTTCCCGCATTATCGTGGGTGACTGCACAGTCTCTCTCACCACTCTAGAGTGGTTTTGTACTTTTGTAACAGCCGCTTGCCCCGCCAAGAGGGGCGTGATAATGCTCTGTTGATTGACATAGAGGGTACTGCTGCTCTCATAGGTTTTAGGGGCGTAAAGCCCAGCAACCAATACCCCCAGAGTTACAAAACCCCATAAAATGGAAGCCTTGCCCTTGTTTAAAACCACCTCTCGAGCCGCAGCCTTTGCAAGCTGAATGTACACCCCTAACTGATCTTCTGATTCCGCTGTTGACATTTTTTAGTACGAACACTCCTGAAAGTTTTTACGTCGGTTGGCCAAACGATATTTTACACTAACATCATATGACTATATGTAAAATTGTAACAGTTTACTTAAGCTTGTTTTTACCCGCCAGCCCAGCTACTTTAGTTCAGTCTAGTTGCTTTTAATGCTTACTGCATCAGAACAAAACCTGACCAAATAAGCACCAAAGGAAGCCTCTTAAGAATCCAGCATGCAGCTTAGGTTATAAATAGAATATAACTAGGTATGCTTCATTTTTATTAATGGAATCAGATCTATGCAAGTCTCGTTGAATTCGATAGCCCCAGAAGTTTTGTTAAAACCTATTAGAGCGTGCTTATACTCGGTGTTGTTAGGTTCATTCATCGCCATTACTGGTTGCAAAGAAGCTTCTACCCCGGTTGGCACCAGTGCCCACTTGGTAAAAGCGCAGTCGTTTATTAGAAACGGACAGCTGTCCGCCGCACGAATAGAAATCATGAACGCCCTTCAAGTCCAGCCCGATGACCCAGCTGCTTACTTCATACTTTCGGAGATGTACGAAGAGCTTGGCTCTTTAGACGAAAGCCTGAAACAGTTAAATAAGGGTTTATCCCTTTCAGCGGAACAACCAAAAGAAAAGCAGCTAAAGAAAATGCGGCTTGAGCTAATGAGTGAGCCAGAGGCGGACTTTAATAAACGGCTATCTTCTTTTAATGCGACAAATAGTGCTGAAAAAGCGGAGCTAGCATACCTGAAGGCCTTTTCATTACTGATGAATGATCGTGAAAATGAAGCTAAAGCCCTTTTTAACCAAGCACTAAACACCCTCCCCACTCACATTGATTCCCTATTATTTCTCGCCAAGTTAAGTGCAAAAGCGAATGAGCAGGATTCCGCTAAAGGCTATGTTAGCAGGGCTCTAAACATCGACCCCACGAGCGTAGAAGCACTTATTTTAAAAGGCCAGCTGGCTCTCAAACAGCAAGACTTCACCTTGGCTGAAGAAAGTTTCACATTTGCCCTGCTTGAAATCACCAAATTAGACGTTATGACGCCCAAAAAATACACTGTCCTAAGCGGCTTAGTGTTGGCGTTAAATAAACTTGGTCAACAGGAAAAGGCTATTCAGTATTCAGATATATTAGCAAAGTCTCGACCAGGGCAACTCAAATCCAGCTACCAGGGTGCCTTAACCGCACTATCAGATAGAGATGTAGGCAAAGCGCAGGACGAGCTGGAGAATGCTCTCAGGCTATCCCCTTCCCACGCACCATCTAACTATCTAATGGGTATAACAAAACTAAGGCAAGGTGAGCTTGAAGCCGCTGAAAAGCACCTCAGCACTGCCCTTGAAGGAGAATATATACCTGAAAAAACCCGCTTAGCGCTTATTTTAACTCGGCTAAAGCTTAAACAGCTCAAAGAAGCGCAGGTACTGATTAATGCAGGCTTAGCTGAAACGCCTGACAACCCTGCCTACCTGTCGCTAAAGGGAACCGTGCTCACGTTGGAAAACCAAACGGCTGAGGCTGAGCAGTCCTTTAAGGCCTCCCTAAAGAATAACAAAAGTTTCCTGCCTGCACTTAACGGACTGGCCAAACTTTACGAAAAGATCGGAAAAATTGATGCTGCAAAAGCCCAACTAATAACAGCGGCTAACGCAGCACCGAACAACCTTCAGCTTCTCATGCAGATTATTCAATTTGGCGCTCGTAATGATCAAAATCAATGGGCACTTGGAGAAATAGAGAAGCTTCAGATAGACATGGAAAACCAGCTCGCACCAGCACTAGTACTTGCTGCCTATTATTTTCAAAAACGGGATGTCACCCAATCCCAAAAATATCTGGATAAGGCAGAAGTAATCAGCCCAAAGCATCAGTTGGTTAAACGTTTATCCAGCAACCTTCATATATTGAAAGCTGGTCTCTCAGCTAAAAAGGGCCAACCCAAAGAAGCCCTAAATCAGCTAAACCATGCGATCAGCATCCAAGCCCGTAACTTAAAAGCTCATATGCTAAAAGCAGGATTACTCCTAGAGCAAGGTGACACTCCTGGTGCTATTGAAGTGGCAAAGTCCCTTCAAACAGATGAAAAAATGCGCGCTGCTGGCTTGGAGCTAGAGGGGAATATCTGGGCATCGGTCGCCCAGTTTGAAAAGGCCGCTATGTCTTACGACCAACTGTGGAAAACAAATAAAAACGGCAAGCTGGCGCTGAAAATATATCGCATCAAAAATGAATTCAGTGATGCTAGTGCTGCTATGTCACATGTAAAAGCCTGGGTAGAAGAGAAGCCAGAAGAATTATCGGCGCTTATTGCACTAGCCATGCTGGAACAAGAAAACAGTAATACAAAGTCAGCAGTCACACTCTATGAAAAAGTACTTTCTATTAAAAATGACAGCCCTTTGGTATTGAACAACTTATCTTACATCTATTTTGAGAATGGCGACCCTCGTGCGCTAGATCTGGCAGCAGAGGCATACAAGCTTGCCCCTAAAAGCCCGGCCATCGCCGACACTTACGGGTGGATTCTTATTGAAAACAATCAGTTAAGCAAGGGACTCCCCATATTGCAGCAAGCAGCTGAAGCAGCACCAAAGACCAAAGAAATATTGCAGCACTATTCTGAAGCCCTCACCCGTGCTGGCAAGCTGGATGAGGCCGCTGCGGTGATGGAGCAAATCACGAAACTTTAGTGACTCTCAGAGGCTTTCCAACACCTGTCTACCGAAGAAGGGGACCCTCTCGTATTCAGGTTTAGTAGAAACACTTCCGTGTAAACCATACGAGGTTTACACGGAAGTGTTTTAGAGACTTTCTAAACCTCAGCGATCAACTCTTCAAGCCTGCCGCCATATTGCTTCAAGTTCTCCAGAATTCCCCGTGACTCTAGGTCAGATTTTGCGCCCTCCCCACACAGTAACTCTTCGATATTTTGCTTATAATCCTCGAGTGTCATAAAGCCCTCTTCGCTCTGACATGTCAGGCGTTCCCGGCAATGCCACAGCCATCGTTCTTTTTCGTTTTCATCAAGGCTTTCAGGGAAGTTACGCGCTCGGTATCTAAATAGCATCTCTTCCAAACGAGGGTCACTAAAGGAGTAATAAGCGTTGGCGAGCTGCTCAGGTGAACTACGGCGAACTTGTGCGATAAGCCGTTTATCAGTATCAGAAAAGAAACCGCCGCTATAGATCATTAAATCTGGGTCAAAGTTTTCCGTTAGAGGGGGCCCACTGAAAACTTGGCTGAGGGTGTCCGTAAGGCCCTTTGCGCCAACAATCCGCTCATAGTGGGTTTTACAAAGAGCCAGATCAAGCGCCAAACGTTCGGCATCACCTTCGCGTAACACACTCAGTGGTGC
>Ga0209121_10002859_pt1 | contig 17163 bp, 15 predicted proteins | sample Cruoilmetagenom3_FD_187292 | JGI IMG/M metagenome (GOLD analysis project Ga0209121, IMG submission 187292) | Oil polluted marine microbial communities from Coal Oil Point, Santa Barbara, California, USA - Sample 3 (SPAdes) (version 2) | ecosystem: Environmental > Aquatic > Marine > Oil seeps ... | reverse complement strand
TTCGAAAGAGGCACAATGACAGATGCTTTTGAAGGGCACGCTTACCCTCAACAGGATCAACCAATCTTGAGTGGAAATAGACGACGGCTTCTGGTTTAGTTGCGGCGTAAAAGTGAACGCGCCTTAGTCCAGATACATTTACGTAAGGCAATTTGCGGGACAAGCCTCTGCGGGCCATAGCCCACGGCGATGGTCGTTTCTTATCCAGCCAAGCAACGCAAACTCTGGTCGTGACGCCCTAACTAGAAGGTCTAAATTTATGCCAGTACTTTTCCCGCATGATTATATAGAAGGCGAGGCTTTTATCGCTTTGCCTGACCAAATTCGCCAACGGGCCGCGCAGACCCCTGACAAGATTGCTATTTGCGACGAAACCTCGGCGTGCAGCTGGTCCGATCTTTTGCTTAGCAGCGAAGAGCTTGCCAAGCGGTTGATCGTGATGGGCGTGGCCCCCGGCGACAGCGTCGCTCTTATTGGTGACCTTCAAGCTACGACGGTCACGGCGTTTTTGTCTGTACTCTTTGCGGGGGCGTGCATCGTACCACTACCCGCAATTGCCAGCGACGCAGCCTTGAGCGGGATGCTGTTGGATAGTGGTGCCAACACAGTTCTTTCGACCACCGAAGCGGCAGACCGCATCACGGGTGTACTTGGGTTGGACGCGGGTCATCGCAAAATAAATCGCGGCGCGATCGATTTTACGCCACCCGGTGATCGCTGGGCTGACCTGCGGACGGGGCAATCTACTGCGCTGGATGTCGCATTGCCGCCGCTTCATGCTGATGCATTGTTCAATATCATTTACAGCTCCGGGACGACCGGGACACCCAAGGGCATCGTTCATGATAACCTCTATAGGTTTCGCCAAATGTTGCGGATGCATGGCACCGGCGTCAACGAAAATTGTACGATGTTTGTTTCCACGGCAATATATTCTAACACGACGCTTATGCCGGCACTTTCCGTCTTGTCAGGCGGCGGAACTCTGGTCACTAAACGTAAGTTTGAGGCAAAAAACTATATCGAAACGGCGCGCAAGACTGGCGCGACACATGCCATGCTTGTCCCTACACTGGTTCAAAGATTGTTGGCGGAGCCGAGCTTTCAGATCGATTCCATTCCAACGTTGGAACGAACATTTGTGACAGCCTCCCCCTTTGCGACTTCAGTAAAAAGCGAGGCGGTAAGGCGGTGGCCTGGCGTAATACAAGAGATTTACGGCATGACCGAAGGTGGGTTAACGGCAATGCTTGATACCTCGCTTTTTCCGGACAAGCTCGGCTCTGTTGGTAAACCTTCGCCCTCTGCGATTATTAGAATAATTGATGAGGGCGGGTCCGAATTGCCAACGGGCCAAGTCGGCGAGATTATCGGGCATTCAAATACGATGATGTTAGGTTATCATAATAGACCAGAGCAGAATTCAGCGGTGAGAATAGATATGCCGGATGGGCTTGCCTATCTGCGAACTGGCGATTTGGGCCGTTTCGACGATGACGGGTTTTTGTATGTTGTCGGGCGGGCCAAGGATGTGATCATCTCGGGTGGCTTCAACATATACGCCACGGATTTGGAGGACGCACTTTTACTTCATCCAGACGTAAATGAGGCAGCGGTTATGGGAATGCCAAGCGCAGCATGGGGCGAAACACCGGTCGCCGCCGTCGTTCTGTCAGCTGGCTCGGACGTTTCCGAGGCGTGTTTGATAAGTTTTGCGAACGAAAAATTGGGAAAGGCTCAACGTATTTCCGCGTTAAAGATATTGCAAGAACTGCCGCTGAACGCGCTGGGTAAAGTTGTAAAGTCCGAATTGGGAAAACAGCTAAAGGGGCTTGTTAGCTAGTTTTCAATTCATCCAGCGCCCACCGTTAACGATCAATGTTTGACCTGTGATGTAACGACTACCCGGCCCTGCAAAGAATACGATTGCATGTGCGATGTCGTCTGGCTCTCCTAATATCCCCATCGGTGTCTCGGCCTTGGCTTTGGCCACCATTTCTGCGGGTAAAGCAGCCGTTGCGCGCGTTTGTATGTAACCCGGGGCAATTGCGTTCACGTTGATCCCGCTTTCGGCGATTTCTCGGGCCAAAGATCGGGTGAACCCAATCACGCCATTTTTTGCGGCAGCATATACTGCACTGGCCTTGGCCCCGATATAGGCTGAATCAGACGCAATATTTACTATTTTTCCAGAGCCTCTCTCCAGCATATCGCCGATGACAAGATGGGTGCAATTGATTGTTGTTTTTAGACAAATATCTATCAGAAAATCCCAGCTATCCGGCTGTGAGTCGACAAAGCTTGAAGCGCGCTCGCGGGCACCTTGGCCCACATTGTTGACAAGTATATCCGGTGTTCCAATTAATTTTTTGGCGGTCTCAAAGGCGGCCTGTGTCGCTGCTGCGTCGCGCAGGTCTACAGTGACCAGCTTCAACTGGCCTCCACATATTGTGTTGGCCTCTGCTAATCCGTCAGCGTCCATATCCATAGCCACGACTTGCACGCCGGCATCACACATCATTTTGACGGTCGCGCGCCCAATGCCGTGCGCCGCGCCGGTTACGATAGCGGTTTTCCCACTTAGCATGCAGCGCCCGCATATTGTGGCGTCATATAATTATCGTCGATGGAAAGCTGGTTTTTGGTTTCGCACATTTTTTCAGAAAGCGTGGCCTTGCAACCTTCAATATGATCAGGGTCGCCTTCCATACCCAAAACAAGCAACTGCTCACTTTGGTCCAGAACCAGCGCGAGCCCCTGCTGCCCCGGAACGCCAGCATTTCCATAAAAATAACCACCTACTTTTTGCTCTCTGAGCTCCGCCATAAATTCTGCGATGGCGATAGGCTCTTGCCCTTCGGGTTTTTCTGCATTGATACGGCGCAACAGTGCAGCTATCCGATCTTCCGAATAGGTGCTTAGCAATGCGCGCCCAACTGCTGTATGCGCGATTGACAACATGTCCCCCACTTTAACCGAGCCCTCGGGCCCGTCACCGTCTGGCCCATAACAAACATATATATACTGGACGTTTAGGCCATTGGCTGTGGCCATAACCACAGTCTGTCCGGACTTTGCCGACAGATCATTGACAAACTCTAACAGGCTGCCTTGTTGTACCAAGTTGGGATCAACCCAATTGCCCAACAGGCCAACACGGCGTGTCGGAAAGTATGACCGCCTGCTGCTGTCTTGTTGCAAATATCCCATATACACCAAACTACGAAGCAATACTGACGTGCTGGATTGAGGATAGTTCAGCGACTTGGAAATCTCGGATACGCAAGCAGAGCGCTGCACGCCGTCAAAGAACTCTAAAATTCGTAAGGCACGTTCTGCAGACTTTACCACGGGCCCTACATGCGAGGCTAGATTCGGACCCACTGTGGGCAACAAATTTACTGAACTCATTATGTCCTCCCCAGAACTAACAGCACTTGTAGCATCGGCGGATACAGGAAAATTCCTCTGACCAACCTACTCGTGCGTATGTTACATCCTACCCATGCGTATGTTGGTATGTAAACAAATTTTTTTGGATTTGTTTCGGTCTTGGGGCACCACAAACACTGATACAGATATCTCCGACATCCGCGCAGCCTCTATTTATGTAAAACTGATTGGACAAGATGGGTGTGTCTCTCTGAGAATATTAACGATGTATGATGTTCAGGTCATGCGCTACGCTGGCTCTGCGCTCCGTACTAGAAAAAAGCCGCCATGGCAAAAGCTTGAGGCTGCGCGGAAGGCTATATAAGAGCCATTCCGGCGACTTCACGGTGATTCAGCCATGCAAAGCCACTCAGCTGCGCTTGGATAAGTATCAGACGGCAGGGGAGCCATGCAAACTGACGGCGTTGACACAGTATTCTGCCAACGCTATCGAAGAGTTTTCAATGTAAACGGTTGCTTCGTCAGATGACTCCCGCGTCTCGTACCAGACGTTTGCCCAATTTAGGGCCCCCAAAAGCGGACGCGCTGCAAACCGTGGCGGCAGATCCCTGAAAACGCCAGCTTCAACGCCAGCCTCAATTGCAGACACAAAGAAGCCCTCGTATTCATTGCGAAGCGCAATGACTTGCTTGCTGGCCTCGTCCTGATAGGGATGCCTGATGCTCAGCAATAGCTTGTTAATTCCCAGTGTCGTGGACTTTTGGTAAGAAATCGTAGTCATGACGACCACTGCGTGGGTTTTGCACATTTCAAACAGACGTTCTTTCGGGTTCAAACCCTCCCGGTCAAAAACTTCTCCGACATTTTCGATCAGGATACGCATTGCCTCCAGATGGATGTGTAAGAAGATATCTGTTTTGGTTCGGTAATAGTGATAGATTCGGCCTTTGGTCGAGCCAAGTGCATCCGCAACATCATCAATTGACGTTCCACCAAAACCACGTTCAACGAACGTTCCCGCTGCTGCGGTTAAGATTTTCGCACGTGCTTCATCGGGCGCTTTGGGTCTGCCCAACTCGTCAAGTTCTACGGCTCTATGTCTATCTTCATATGCCAAATTGTTGCTTTACCGTCTTAAAATGCTCGGATTTCGTCGTTGTATAAGGGGCGCGCCACTAAGGTGCAACTTCTCTGTTATCGAGATTATAACCAAATGTCCGTTTCGAAGACCCGCTAACAAATCCAACATCTATGTGATACTGTGTGATCAAGTGCATAAACTTCTAGGTCGACAGCCACAAGGTGATTTCACCAACCCGACCATTTCCGCCAAGCGGAAGTAATTTATGAAAATAATTGCCGTAATTGGTGCAACTGGGGATGTCGGGACCGGGATTTTACGGTCTCTTTTGACGAATAAGCACGCGATTTTTTCCGTCGGGCGCCACAAGTCAGATTTGTAAGCTTAGGTTGGCCGGGGTTCCCAAGCCTGGTGATTGCCGCGTCGCGTATATTTTTGTGGCGGCCGACATCAAGGGCCATAAAGGCGTTGAAGGCAGCATCTCAAATGCGTATAAGAATGCAGATGGCCAGTGGAAACGATAACATGCCGAGCGACGAGCCGAGGATCAACCGTACGGGTTTAAAAGATTCCGAACCACTTAATCCAGTCTGGGAGTCCGAAGCTCGCTCAGGTCCAAAGATAGAGGCTCGTGCGGCCCTCTTGGAATGTGCAGCGCAGGCTTTTACCACGCGCGGCTATAGCGCGGCGACCCTTGGCCATGTGGCTGAATTGATGGGGGCCTCCAAAGGCCAGATCTACCATTACTATCGTTCAAAAAGCGATCTGTATTACGACGTCGTGGTCGGTGCACACTACATGGTTGAACAGGAAACCGCGAAAGCCGAAAAAGCCGGGATACAAACGCCAGCGGCTAGACTTTATCGAATAGCATATGCCCATACGATGGTCATTTTGGAAAAATACGCCTTCATGCGCGTGGCACTTGAGGCCACCCAACACCAGCTTTTGTCACAATTATCTGACAGGCAAATCCGTGCGAACGAACGTATCAAGCATTACCGCGACGAATACGAAAACAAAATCGAACTCATAATTCAACAAGGTGTCGAGCAAGGCGATTTCAAAGCCCCTTCTGTTTCAATTGCCACAAAATCAGTTTTGGGTTCTTTGAATTGGCTTACCGTATGGTTCGATCCCAACAAGGAAACGACAGAAGCGGAAATGTCAGAGATCGCACGGCAAACCGCCGAATTCGTTGTGTATGGTCTATCACCTGATGGCCCACCTAACCTGGACCTTTGATCCGAATCTGATTGTTTCTAAATCAAATTACGCATCCGAATACATTGGTGCGCCACGCAAATGACTCCTACAGCTTCGATGTAGATAGCCCGCAGAATCGCCCGTACGACCGCCTACAACGCAACCAAACAAGGCACAGCTGTACCGGCAATCAACGCCCTTTGAAAACTCCATCGCGCTTTTCAGCAAAGCTCTTCAAACCTTCTGCGGCATCTTCGGTTTTCATAATCTCAGCCTGTTTTGGTCCAAAATCGTCAATTGCCGCAAGCCAGCCATCGCGTTGTGCTTTGCGCGCAATACGTCTGGTTTCGGCAACGGCCAATGGGGCCTGAGCCGCAATTTTTTCAGCCAGCTCCATCGCGCGATCCATTTGCTGGCCAACAGGCACCACTTCCTGCACGAGTCCCAGTCTATACGCTTCCGCAGCGTCAAAAAAGTCGCCCGTCAGCAAATAACGCATCGTATTGCCCCAGCCGGCTCTCTCCAGAATGCGGATGATGCCACCATGATTGGCAAAAATTCCACGACTAACTTCGATTTGTCCAAAATTCGCGTCGTCGGCGGCGACAACAATGTCAGCCGCGAGCATCAGCTCAATACCGATCGTAAAGCAAATTCCTTGAACGGAAGCAACGACCGGCTTGTTGCGTAAAGGGGCAAATAGATCAAAAGGATCCGCAATGCCTTCGGGGGCAAAATGCTTACCTTCGGCAAACCATTTGCCAATCTGATCAAGCTGTACGCCCGCCGTAAAATGTTTACCGTGCGCCCAAACAACGGCCACACGTGCGTTGGCGTCATTTTCAAAGCTCTCAAAAGCTTCCCCGAGCTCGGTCGCCATTTTGCCTGAAAAGCCATTTAGCTTGGCCGGGCGATTTATGCCGATAAGCGTGATTGGGCCTTTATGAGATACGGTAATTTCTCCGTCACTGTTGTTTACGCTCTGCGCTGTCATAACCACTCCAATGCTGACTTCCGATAGGATACTTACATTTTTTATATGCCTAATCAGCCAAGTTTACAGCATATCACATTCATATAATTCGCGCCCTATTTCGGCATGAACCCTATGCGTTGGCACCAATTGCCTTTAGATATTTCGATGCGGCACCAATGCATGCTCTACCGGCTGGCCATTCTCTTTGTTGCTGCTAACAATGCCGCCTCATATTCCTCGATAAGCCGCTCGCAAAGTTCGGCGGCCGTTGGGATATCGTGAATCGACCCCACGCCCTGACCTGCAGACCAAATATCCTTCCAAACTTGTTTTTTCCGTTCCGCTGGGCGAAAGTCTTCGGGGGCCGCCAGTTTGTCGGGGTCCACGCCAGCGGCCTCTATGGATGGGCGCAAAAAGTTGGCATTCACCCCGGAAATTTTGGAGGTATAGATGATGTCGGATGCGGCTGATTGCAGGATCATATCCTTGTTGCCCTGCGATGCCATTGCTTCTTGCGTCGCAATAAACCGTGTGCCCAAATATGCGAGATCGGCCCCCATTACCTCAGCGGCCGCGATCTGTGCGCCGGTGCTTATGGCGCCAGACAGGACAATGACCCCATCAAAAAACGCGCGGATTTCAGGTATTAAGGCGAACGGGCTAAGCAATCCGCCGTGGCCACCTGCCCCGGCACAGACCGCTATAATTCCATCGACACCAACTTCTGCGGCTTTCTGCGCGTGGCGCAGATTAATCACATCATGAAACACAAGCCCGCCATAAGAATGGACGGCATCAACAACGCTAGAAGCTGCGCCAAGCGATGTGATTACCAAAGGAACCTTGTGTTTCACAACCATATCCAGATCGGCTTCGAGCCGGTCGTTGGATTTATTAACGATCAAGTTAATACCGTAGGGCGCGGCGCCTTCATGCTGTCCAAGACGCGCCTCGATTTCGCTTAACCATTCGTCAAGCGCTGCGGTAGACCTTAAATTAAGGGCCGGAAATGTCCCGACCAATCCGGACCGGCAAACCTCGACGACCAAATCCGGGTTGGATGTCAAAAACATCGGGGCTGAAATAGCCGGGAGGCGAAGTCCATCGAGTTGGGCGGGTAGTTGGCCACCAGCTGTTCGAGTTGCAGCTGCGCTATGTGTATTAGTCATTCGGTATCCCCTTTTTTCCAATTATTTATCTCGGAAAGCCCACTTCAAACTCCGTTGGAGCGTGCGCACATATAGCCGTTATCAGCTTGGCCTAAGCAATGTGTTTAGAAACAATACTAGATATATGATGCGAAACGGAAACGAGAAAGCTTGGTTCAAACCGTTGAAAACCACGACCTGCCTCAAGAACGCGTTCAATCGTGTATGCGAGCTGTTCACTACCCGTCCGAGATGCCGTCAAGGCTCTGAAACACAAATCAAAAATTGCCGATCTTTTGGACGAGCCCGTGCTATAACAACAGGATTAAAAGAATATCCATAGCCAACATTGTGCTGATTGCGAACAGGCCGTTCCAATGAATGACAATCTCTTTTACAGGCGTCCCTGATAAACGGGATGTCAACATTTGTGCCGCTGCGAGTGGCGAGACAGTGATCATAACCGCCCAGGAAACGGAAATGACGGCAATTAATGCCACTGGCGGGAAACTTAATTCAGGCACTACACGAACCAATCCTAGTAGGATTGTGACCGTAACAACCGGATTTATCCCAACAAAACTCCCCAAGACAATTACCCAGCCAATGCAGATCAACAGCCACGCCTGATCAAACCCCGATTGCAGCAATAAATTCTGCACCCAGACAGGGTCAATCAGCGGCACGACGAGTATGCCAATAAAGGCGGAAAACCCAACCAGTGAAATTTCATTGCGTTGTGCCGTAAAGACTTCTGGAATATCCACAAAAAACCGTCGTTTGACTTCGGAAAATCCATTAAACCGGCTGGAGTTTAGGCCTTGAAAAACCATCCATCCTATTCCGCAAACCGTAGACGACAAGATCATCGCAACCAAAAAATTATATGGCAAAAAATGCACTATTAAAAAGGCCATCGCCGGAATAACACTAAACAAAGCCAGCAAGTTCGCAAACAGTGAAATTTTGAAAGTGCCCTGCTGGATTTGTACCGCTTTTGGGTGCAATAGCTTGTCAAGGAGTGCGCCCCATAGGAGGAATAATACCCCGATGACCATTCCAATCGGGACATAGTCGCTCCAGCTCAGTTCCGGCAGGCCAGTAAAAATGAGCACCATGGTAAAGGAGGTCGGAGACCACATCGAAATCGCTGCAATTCCTCGCTGAACCGCTGTGAACATACGGCGCATCCGAATTTTTCTGATCGCTTTTTTTTGTGGCTCATTTTCGGGTTTCAACTGATTTTGAATTGTGACACCCAGAACATTAAGCGCACCAAAATTAAGCAGTATTCCAAGTAAATGACTGCCTAAAGTCATGGACATATATCGCCTGCCGGGTGGCTGCGACATGAGGATTAAACCACATTTGTGCACCAACGCCGAGGAACTGGCTGCCTCGCGCAGAATAGAGAACCCGGTAAAGAAAAATGCGAAGAACGCCGCGCGATCTATCGCAGTACTCACCGTTTGGATTGAGATTTTGTTGGTTTGAACCAGAAAAATACTGAAGATAAGCGCGCCAACCGGTACTAGCCGAATGAATTTGTGAATGCGCGACCATTCCATTAGAATAAAAAGCCCCAACAGGGTGCCGGTCACAAATGAAAAACTTGGGAATGTCCCTGCTTCGTTTAGTGCAGAAAAACCGCATACAGCTAACAATATAAAGGCCGAGAGTTGCTGGTTCCTATTGTGATACCACATCTGGGAAAATCTTTCCGGAGACACTGGCCCCTAAAAAAAATTCGCAGGCCCCCTCAGAGGCCTGCGATAAATGTTTAGCAGTGCATTATTCCACAGAAACCTTGCTATAGACCTCTGCATTCAGCAGATCGACATACGCTGCTTCGGTTTCGATTCCGGCTGTCAGCCCAATCCACTTTTCATAAAGCGCCATGAAATTTGCCGCTTTCTCTTCGGCGTTTTCGATGCCTGCATCTGTCGCAATCTGAACCGCATTCACGATCCCGGCTTCCGTGGCAACCGCAAGGGCCGATGCCACATCTGCACCAGGAGCAATGAGTTGGTAGTTACGCCCTTCTGTTGCAAGGGCCGAATTTCCGTCGTTGATATACCCCCAAGTCGCACCCGCAACACCAATAGCGGCGCTGTCAACTAACGCCTGACGTTGCTCGGTTGAAAAGGACTGCCACAGATCTTCGCGGATATTGATAAGGGCAGAGTGTGCTACACCGCCAGCATTGACATCAATGACATATTTCGCCGAATCTCCGATCGAATAGGATTCCAACCAGCTTGCCGAACCAAAGGAGCAATCAACCTGACCGCGCTGCATCGCCTCATAGACCTCTGTGACCGTAGTGTTTGCAGCCACGGCACCGAGGGCAGAGATCAACGGAATGGTATGGCCGCTACCGCGAATGCGTTTACCTTCGAGTTCTGCCAAAGTTGCGTAAGGTTCAACACAAAGTAGATCATAAGCTGTTGTTGACCAGCCACCGAGCGAATGCACGTTCCACGATTCCAATTCAGCCGTACAATCACTACAAGTTTCCAACATTGCCATTTCAGTCAGCGCCCCGCTTGCTGCCAATGTATTTTGGTAGGCAGCACCCATGTTCACGTAAAGGGCAAACTCTGGCAATTCGGTAGGATAGTACAACGCTGCAAGCATGATGCCGTCAACCAGCCCGTCACGCATTCCAAAGAGGCCGGTCTTTGATCCAACAAGGCTGCCGCCACCGACAAAAGTCGTTGCAAGCGATCCTCCGCTTGCAGCCTCGACAGCTTCAAGGAATGGAAGGATTCCGTGCTTGTTCAACGTTTGCGTTGGGGGGGAATAGTTCCCATAAACAATGTTGTCTTGAGCGTTTGCTCCTGTTGAAACGCCTGCTGCCAGCGTGGCCGCAAAAACGATCGAAATTGTAGATAATTTTAGGGTAGTCATGTACTTCCTCCAAAGTTGATTTTAGTTTCTTCTTAATTATTCCATTAAGCCAGGCAAAACGAGAATGAAGCTTGGGAAAGCTATCAAAAGAGCCATAATGAAAATTTCTGCGATCAAGAACCACGAGATGCCGCCAAAAATTTGAACCAACGAAACCCGCTCGCCCACGATACTTTTCATAACAAAGACATTCAGCCCCATCGGCGGCGTCAACATACCAATTTCCAGCATCTTGATCAGGATCACGCCCGCCCAAATTCCGTTCACACCGACGTCTTCAAAGATTGGCAGTAAGATCGGCAGGGTAAGTAGCAGTATGCCAAGCGGGTCTAAAAATGCGCCCAATATAAGATACAACATGCAACACATCAAAATAACGACGATGGGATTGTCAGTTAATTCAGTGACGAGCCCAGAAACATGAAAAGGCATTCCGGAAAGCGCAAGGAACCGCATCATAAGCGCGGCTCCAATAGCAATTAGAAATACTGAAGCCACCGTTTGCACTGTTTCGATAGAGCTTTCAAAAAACACTTTGCGCGACAATGATTTTTGAAACAGCGCTATGATAATAGTCAGGGCGGCGCCGGCAGCGCCAGCCTCAGTCGCTGTCGCGAGCCCACCATAGATCGATCCGGTTATCCCAAAAGCAATCAACAAAATTGGCCACACCGACTTGAGGCCAGAAAGTTTCTCCAACAAACTGACAGGTTCCGTATCAATAATCGGCGCAAGACTGGGTTTGAATTTACACCGAAGGTAAATCATCAGCGCGTAGATCAACGATGTCATTATCCCTGGAATAACGCCGGCGATGAGCATTTGACCAACCGGTATCTCGGCAAAAACGGCGTAAATAACCATGATGATACTGGGCGGAATGAGAGCCCCGATGGTGCCCACAGCAGCTGCGGCGCCCGTGGCCAAGCCAACATCATATTTCATTTTCAGCATTTCCGGCACAGCAATTCGGCCCATTGCCGCCGTTGTTGCCAGGCTCGAACCACAAATAGCCGAAAATCCAGCGCCAGCAAAACTGGTGGCGATCGCCAGACCGCCGGGAACACGGCCAAGCCACAACCGTAGTGCGCCGTATAGAGACGACGTCATGCCTGTCCGCGACGCCACAGCGCCCATAAGAATAAACATCGGAACAGCCGACAATGTCCAATGGGCGACAAAGTCAAACGGGATGACTTTTGCGGTGCCAAAGGCGGCCTTAAACCCGCGAAGAAACCAAATTCCGAGCGACGAGACGACGATCAGTGACACCCCTATTGGAACACGCAGCACAAGCAACACAGCTAAAAAAGCAAACGAATAATATCCAAGTTCAACATTCATGCGTTAAGCCTCTTCCAGTCGTGTTTCAGGCAACTCATATTCATCCAGCCCTAATTTTTCGGCGATATCATCGCGCAAGAACGATTTAACCATTTGCCCTAGAAGTACGAATAAACAAGATCCAAATCCGATTACTAAAAACCACCGACTTGGCCATATCCAGATATTGTAGGGTGCGGCACGGGCGGCCTCTAAATGACTAGTTTGCTGCATCGCCATATCGAAACTGGCAAGTAGAACGCCTCCAATTGCCACCAAGGTTACCGCATTTGCGAACAAATCAACAAAGAACAGAGCTTTCTTGGGCAATAATGAAGACAGCACATCTACTGTGATATTTGCCTTTGCCATTTGCACATAACCCAGAGGCAGGAACGAAACTGACACCATATAGTGAAACGAAACCATTTCGATCGTGCCCACAAATGGATAGTTAAACAGCGCCCGGCTGATTATCTCTGCAGTGATATGAATACACATCACGGCGAGAATTGCCGTTGAAAGGTAAATCGACGCCTTGGATGTCCAAATTGGCGCTTTGATCAGATGTCGCAAAATTACGCCTTTCCGCTTTGAATTTGACCGTGCACTCTAAGTGCGTTTCGTGAGAGCTTGTCCAAGTTGCAGGGTGAAACCAAGTTATTCTTTTTTTGATATCAGTTCATCACACATGTGAAATATCTCTATCGGGGTGCCTCGGCTAAGTCAGGCAGGCGGACGCCGTTTTTTCCACAGGCCAGTCGCAGAAGCAACAACCCGGGGCCCAACGGCCACACCGCCATCAAGAAACACGATTGACGAGGTATCTCGGCAAACGCGTCCTTGCCCTTGCAGGAAATCTCCGCAGTTTGCGGGCGACTGGAATTTGATGTCCAACTGGATTGTCACGTGACCTTTGATGTTTAGCTGCTCGCGGGCCGCGCCCCCCAAAACGATATCAATCAGTGTCATGATTGCGCCGCCGTGAACCATGCCACTAGGGTTCAAATGCGCCTCAGTGGCGAGGAAGCCAAATTCGGAATAAAGCCCTTTCTTGCGCGTTAGGATCGGTCCGATCGCAACATTGAACCCAGAATCTGCAGCGGGCTCCCAACCCTCGGCCAATAGTTTTGATATTCGATCGTCCAATTCGCTCACAACAGTTGTCCTCGTCCAATTATGTTGTTGCAAGCGTAGGTTCTGGATCGGGACCTGTCCATCATTCGTGTGCGAGGCTGCTAAGACAATCACGTATCTGCTATAGATCAGGTAAACATTGCCCAACCAAATTGTCCGCGCTACCAAAATACGAAACAGCGGTTAAAAAGGACCTAACCCAATGAGCCAAAATACAATTACGGCTGAAATGTCAGAGGATCATGAGGGTGTCTTGGTGGTCATGTATAATAGACCCCCTGTAAACGCACTGGGCATCGCCCATATCGACGCGCTTAGCACGCTATTTTCGAACGTATCGACCGAATTCCCCGACGCCCGTTGCATGGTCCTAACTGGCGCGGGTAAGGCTTTTTCCGCCGGTGCTGATGTAAAGGAACTTTCTGTTCGAACAACCGAAACACAGCTTGCCCGGTCTGTGATTTCTCGCGGGATGTTCGATGCGCTGCGCCGCTGTTCAATACCGGTCATCGCTGCGGTCAACGGTCATGCTCTTGGCGCGGGCGCTGCCATGGTGGGCTGTGCAGATATTATCATAGCATCAGAGAATGCAAAATTCGGCCTGCCGGAAGTCTTGGTTGGCGCTATGGGCGGGACCCGCCATATGGCACGGTTTGCACCAGCAAAAGTAATGCGGTACATGGCATTGACAGGTCGTCAAGTCGATGCCGCTTATCTTGAGCGCTTTGGTGGCATTCAAGAGGTCACCACCCTGGAGAACCTGATGCCAACGGCGCTCATCATGGCTGCGGAAATCGCTCAAAACAGCCCAGCTATCTCTGGATTGATGAAAGAATCAATTAACCTGACCGAAGATATGCCCCTCACCGAGGGTTATCGTGTGGAACAACTCTTTACTACTTTAGCAAGTTCAATGCCGGATGCCGCCGAAGCAAGCAAAGCTTTTATCGAAAAGCGCAAGCCAGTTTGGAAATAACGACCTTCAGGCGTCGGTTCACACCCTCGGCGAATATTTTACAACCCATCTGTTCAGTGTTGCATGGTCAACCTGAACGCCTCGCTACGCCGTCTCCTCCAAACCACGATAGGAGACGGCGTAGCGAACGTAGAAAAACACCGCGTACAAAATTACGTCTTTCGGGTGATGGCTGCCTTTGAAATCAATGCTTATATTTGGTGCGTCCTGCCGATAGCTCTTTGAAACGACTTATGACAAAATCGAACGAGGACGGGAATCAGATAAAACTTTGCGACAGAACCATCGAAGGGTTCAGTCGCAAACTTCCCGTGAAGTTGTGGACCTGTCTCGCTTTAGTGCCGCTCCAAGTTCTCATTTAAGCGGTAAATCTTTCGAACGCCAAGCGCTGCCTGACAGTGGTTTGTGAAACAAACCATGAGAAGGGGCTTTTCCAGCCTAGTGCTGAGTGTCTGCGGCGAGGATTGTAAAAGCCGTTGATGTATTCGAAGATCGCGACTTCGGCGTCTCGGCGTGTTTTCCATGAATGCCGCCAAATCAGCTCCGCCTTGATGGTTTTGAAGAAGGTTTCCATCGCAGCATTATCCATTGCCCGACAGTGGTTTGCCCTTTGCAAACCATGAGAGGGATAGCAATTTCCTTTGCCGCTCATGGAGGCTTTGAACCCATGCTTTCGCAGTAATTTTTGATAATCATGCGAGCAATATTGGCTGCCGCGATCCACTGCCCGGCAGGGGTTTGCTTGCAAGCCACGAGAGGGGGAGTGGTGGATGCAGCCTTTTACTGGCTTGCGTAAAGCCACTGCCATTTCCAAAGCACGGATCGCGAGGTCGCGTTTCATGCGATTGCTAACGGCCCAGCCAATTGCCCGCCTCGAATAGAGGTCCAGAACCACGGCCAGATACAACCAACCCTCTTGGGCCCAGATATAGCTGATGTCGACCACCCATTTCTGATTGAGCTTTTCTGCGGTAAAATTCCGGTTCAGCAGGTTGGGCGCGATGTTGACCTTGTGTGGCATTTACAGCATCCTAAGGGAAACAAACCGACACAGTATCAGCAGACGGGATGTCCATGCAACACGGTCAGTTGGTACCATCCAATACTCGATCCATGCAACAACGCCGAATACACCTGTTCTTTGATGCGCCTATCTTCTGAACAACTCAATATACTCTCGGAACACAAACAACCGGTTGCGGCGTTGGCCGGTGACTTCGGATAAAACGCCATGATCAACCATATCTGCTATCAGTGCGGAAGCAGTGTTGGGGGTGGCTCCAATAATTTCGGCAGCCATATTCACATCTACAACCGGGCGCGCGTAGAGGTTGCGCATCAGCGCTTGCGCATTATCCTGTCGGCGCGCGCTGAAACGCGGCAGAACATCGCGCTCGATCCGTTCCTTGGTCTTTAGAATGGAACGGAACACATCGGCCGATCCACGCGCTGTTTCCTCGACACCATGGAGAAAGAAAACCAGCCACTCCCGCATATGGTTGCCTTGGCGTACTGCCATTAAGTGATCGACATACGCAGTCTTATTGCGTTCAAAATAGTCCGACAAATAAAGCGCAGGTCGTACCAGCAGCCCCTCTGATGCCAGAAAGAGCGATATCAGCAAACGGCCCAACCGCCCATTTCCGTCCAGAAACGGGTGAATCGTCTCAAACTGGTAATGCCCGATAGCGATCCGCACCAAAGGATGCACAAACAGCTTGTCCGCATGCAGGAATGCCTCAAGATCACTCATCAGGTCGGGGACATGATCGTGATGTGGCGGCACGAACACGGCGTTTTTCAGACTGACGCCGATCCAGTTCTGGCTAGTTCGAAACTGTCCTGGCAATTTGAGCTCGCCACGCACACCTGACATCAGGATCTCATGTGTTTGACGCAGCAAGCGATTCGATAGCGGCAGCTTTTCTAGCGCATCTATCGCAAAGTTAACCGCGTTGATATAGTTTTGCACCTCGGCCCAGTCGTCGCGCGCCTCGGGGTTCAGGTCGCCGACATCTTTAAACGCATCCTCGATATTGGTTTGCGTCCCTTCGATCCGGCTGGATTGCGTGGCTTCCTTAGCCACATACATGCGGATGAAAAACTCTATATCGGGGATCAACTGCGCAAAGGCGTTCAACTCGCCCAGTGCACGGTCCGCTCGGCCCAAGAGCTCGGATAGCTCAGGATCCGCCACAATCCATTCATGACAAATGGGTTCCGGTAGGAAAGCCTGATACTCGTATCGATCCTCAAGTTGGCCAGATTTGAATTCTGCGATATTCATATCTCAAAAACTGTCCCTATTTCTGCGCTACTCGAACACTTATCTCAATTTTTGATAGAACCGCAACCGGTATATCAGAAATTGACCTGTTTTTGATATAAGGCAGATCCTATCTCAATTTGCATTAGGGTCTATCCCAACAAAGGTACTGAATGCGATATAGGATTTTGACAGATAGCCTTATTTCTGTGGCTTCTTATGGGCTTTTGCTCCCCTACAATGAATGTCTCGAATGGGGCTCCGTATTGGGAGGAGGATTCCCATGGTGTCCTGTAGAATTTCATCGGAGAAATCGTACTCGCCGAGCATGTTGATGTGGGGGTTCTGTCGCAAAGTTTTTGGATTGATTGCCAAGAGCGGCGGTGGTCGACATGATGAAAGACTATCTGAGGCAAGCGGGGATGGAGGTTACGATTCTTTCAGAGGGCACGGAAGCCGTCGAGATCATTCTGCGCGACCAGCCTGATATAGTTGTGCTGGACCTGATGCTTCCGGGCAAAGACGGTCTGACGATCTGCCGTGAAGTTCGCGCGACAAGCAACGACCAATCATCATGGAAACAGCGAAAGTCGAGGAAATTTGATCGCCTTTTGGGGTTAGAATTAGGCGCGGATGACTACTTGTGCAAACCGTTTTCGCCGCGCGAACTTGTCGCGCGCGTAAAAGCAATTCTTCGCCGTACTGCATCACCGTCCCGGCCGTGTTTTTCCCGAAATCAGTTTCTCG
>Ga0209121_10002857_pt1 | contig 17171 bp, 24 predicted proteins | sample Cruoilmetagenom3_FD_187292 | JGI IMG/M metagenome (GOLD analysis project Ga0209121, IMG submission 187292) | Oil polluted marine microbial communities from Coal Oil Point, Santa Barbara, California, USA - Sample 3 (SPAdes) (version 2) | ecosystem: Environmental > Aquatic > Marine > Oil seeps ... | reverse complement strand
ATAATACTTCCACAGGACGTTTCCCGTGGTGCGGTAAAAGATATAGACCTTAGCACCATAAGCTGCAATGGCACAGGGACCATAGCAATCGGTGGCTATTAGAGTCCAAGTGGAATAGTCGCTCCCTGAACCAGGCGAGCTCACCTTCTGGTAGTAAAGCTTGCTGCCGGCATCCGCCCTGATGCGGTGCATGTCGCCGTGGCCGTCGAAGGCGATGCCGTGGTGGTCGTCGGCCTCGGGACCCGACTCGTAAACACGTTCCCAGGTGAGCCTCGTGATGCCCTGCTCGAAGTCATAAACCTTAGCCTCGACGTAGGGCAGCCTGTCGGGCTTCTTCTGTGCTGCTTCGAGTGTTGCGCTAAGGGTTCTCATATAAAATTCTCACGAGCGTTCTGTTGCTAAGGTTAAACGTTGACATTAGTTCCTCTCTGGGTATTCCCTGGCGTGCCACCTCCCTGATTTGCCTATTGCGGGCCTCTATGTTGGGATGAGTGTTGGGGATATCGAACACACAGCGGTCGTAGGGGCAGTTGAGACAGATTTGGATTTGCTCCTCTGGGCTCTTGCCCTTTAGTAGCTTACATGATGTTCCGTCTGCCATTATTCTCCTTTCACCAAAATAGATGTCCCAAGAACGTTCCCAGGCCAAGGACTAAGAATATCCAGCCCAGGGGGTAGCGGTGGTAGCTCTCCCTGATTATCCAGGTGTATGGTCTACCTGTAGTATGCTGCCATAGCCAGGTGTAGCCTTTCTCAAACAGTCTAAACATCCTTCTTGTCCTTGATATGCTTGACGGCTCTCTCTCCCCACCACTCAATGATGACGATGTTGGCCATGATGAGAAACCACTCCGGGGCGTTGATCCCCTGGACGACGACCTGGGCGATGGTGGCGGCAAAGATGACCGTGACAACCGGCCTGGTGGCTGCTCTGAACGTATCAACGATATTCTTCATCTTATATTAGCTATAACCACGCACTGAGAGGCTGCTCAGAGCCCCTGAAATTGCGAGCCTTAGTGATTTACACTCATTGCTCCGTTTATATCAACACTGCCAGCGTGTCTGGCACTGATTTGCCCGCTTTTCGGTAATGTCCTGCCAGGTGACGGGCTGCGCTGATGATTTCGCCCTCTGACGCCTTGACTCTCTCCCCCCGGTAACCGCCAGGGCTCAGGGCTGCCACGGCTGCGGGCATGCGGTCCCAGTCCACCGTCTTCTCGATGTCGAGCCTGCCCTGGATGGCACGGAAGATGGCTTTGGTGTGATGGGGCAATTTCCAGGTGGAAGGATCATTGCTGTCTCCTACGATAGCGAAGGCCTCTTTGGGTAGCCCCTCTTTGGTGAGCTCCTTTTCCTTGGCTTGCTGTACTTTACTCTTTGCCATGGTTTCCTCCTCTCAGTTAACTGTCAACTGTCAACTTTTAACTGTTAAACTGTGAATACTGCGATAACGCAAGCGTCCCTGGGATTGAGCCCAGGAATGGCCAGGATAACGCTCCTGCCGATAACCATGTCGGCATCGGCAATGTTCCTGGCGACGTTGATGTCGTCGAAGTAGGTCGTCATTGAGTCTGCGAGCTGCACGCCTGCCTTGTAGTTGACGCTGTCCCAGGTCTTGAGGACTCCGACTTCAATCACTGTAGAGCTCCTTTACTGTGACTCGGCTGGTGAGCTGCTTAAGCTTCTTCTCGTAGCGGTCGAGCCTCATCTGCCCCCACTTCAAGAAGTTGATGGTGGCCCACTTGCCTGCGATGCTGGCTCTGTCTACTGTATAGACTGATGCCGATGTGGCCAGGTAACCCGTAGCTCCTAAAACGATAATCTCCTCGTGCTGCTCCGGTATGGTTGAGCCAACGGCGGTGAGGGTGTGCCACTCAAGCCACCGTATTCGGGCTTTCTTCACTCCGTCTCCCTTATCGGTCATATAGAGCTTGCCTTCCCACGTCTCAAAGCGCTGAAGGTAACGGGGCTCCAGGTCCTTGGGATACTCCACGGAGCAAACCTTTAGCAAGTCTGCAAGCGTTGAGATGTCTATCTCCTTGCTGTCTGCCGTGGAGGTGATCTCGGTTAGTATTTCGATAGGGCAAGCCTGGGAGAACTCCGCGACAACTCTCTGGATGGCGCCGTCCACTTGATCATCCGTCCACCGGTAGTTAGCGGCGTCCTCGTCCTGGAGGTCCTCCCTGACTCTGGCTCTCATTTCTGTTAGTGTCATGTTTTCCTCCTTTGAGGGTTTTTCACCCTCCTCTGATACTCTCTCAATAGCTCAATTTATTTTCCTCCGTTGTTCATCCGAATAGCTCCTTATGTCCTAATTTGTAATAACTGTCCAGCCGTTAGCGTTCAGAAAATTTTTATCGGTTATGCCTTGCCCTGTAGGAGCAGCATTAGTGCCACCTTCTAGCCTAACAGCACAAGCTACTCTACCAGGTAAGTCGTATGATGTCCGTAAGTCGGCGAGAATTTGGTTAATATCGGCTGCAGCAGCGATAGCATTACTGTTTATGTCTAATATGCTAAGGTCTTTCTGCGTGGCAAATCCACCAGATTCATACCCACTGAAGGAATTGGTGTAGCAATAAAAGGTGGTCAAACCAGTGCAGGCTGCAAAAGAAGGCAATGTCCCGCTGAAGGAGTTGTTGCCGCAATGAAGGTTAGCCAGGTTGGTACAAGCTGCAAAAGAAGGCAATGTCCCGCTGAAGGAGTTGTTGTAGCAATGAAGGTTAGCCAGGTTGGTACAAGCTGCAAAAGAAGGCAATGTCCCGCTGAAGGAGTTGTTGTAGCAATGAAGGTTAGCCAGGCTGGTGCACGTTGCGAACGATGGCAATACCCCACTGAAGGAATTGTTGGCGCAATGAAAGTAGGCCAGGCTGGTGCACGTTGCGAACGATGGCAATACCCCACTGAAGGAATTGTTGTAGCAATAAAAGGTGGTCAAACCAGTGCAGGCTGCGAACGATGGCAATACCCCGCTGAAGGAGTTGTTGCCGCAATGAAGGTAAGCCAGGTTGGTACAATGCTCTGCGAAATCCTGAGCTAGCTTTCCCGTCAGTTTCGGGGGTAAAACATCTCCATCGTTAAAGTAGAACCATGTTCCATCGCCGAATATCCTTGTCTCCTCCCCGATTATTACTGCCCTCCAATCACCTAGTGTGCCTTTTCTGATTATCTCCCTATCAAGTTCATCCTTTATGTAATCATCTGAGCCATCAAAGTAATGGCCATATCCATATTCACCAGCTCTCCAGTAAGCCCCGACTTCGGTCATCAAATGCCCATAAGCCGACCCCTCCATAAAAGAGCTACCATCAACTCTAAAGAGAGGTAAGTAGAATTGGCAATATGGGCTCAGAGCGAGTTTATCCAGCTTCGCTTCGGCACGATATTTTTCTAATACTCTCATTTTAGGTTCACCCCCACGTAGCTGGAGCTTTTCACCTTGGCAGTAGCTACGCCTGGCGTGGTCTCGTTGGACTGGATTACCAGCCTGATGTCAATAGGGTATTTGTCCAGGTTGGTTACGCCGTCAAGAAGATAGCCGCTCATAGTGTGCTCCACGTATGTTGTATTGACGTTGGCGATGGTAACGTAGTCGTGCAAGTCCACCCAGGTGCCACCTTTGTTCCTTGCCTGCCATTTGAACTTGACATCGGCGGTGGCATTACCAGCCTTGATAGCCAGGGTGAGGGTGAGGATGAGGTTGGAGATGTCTCCTACCTGGTCGGTGTCGAGGGTGAGCTCAAGAACGGGGTAATCGGTGTCGGCATCAACAGTTGGAACTGCAGGACTCCACTGGATACCGTCCGATGTGAGGTCTCCGCCGACAAGGCGGTGGGTAAACGCCCAGGAAGACCTGTCTATTCTGATGGGTCTGCCGTAATCATCAAATAACTTGCCTTTCATGTTATATCCCTCCCTTATGCTACTTGCTATCTCTCCTTTCTATTTTCTCTCCCTCTTGGTTGGCGGGAGGGGGTGGCTCTGTTGGGTAACGAAGTCCTGTTCCCCCTCCCTCCGCAATATAAAGAAGGAGGTGTGAATGATCTTACCAGCCTCCCTGGTAAGCAATTACTACGTGCCCGCTAAGTCAAGCTCTACAATCATGCCACAGACAAGGATCTGGCTATGCAATGAGTCGGCATCGATGCCAACGACATAGCCTATGTCCTGAAGTCCTGCGCCGTCGGGAGCGTAGATGCCGGTATCGGCAACGGCAATCTGCTCTCCCATGGTGGGCACGTTGGCCAACGTATGAGCGCACTCCACGATAGCCATACCGTAGGCAGTGATGACGTCGCCTACTGCTCCGTCCTCGCCTGCAATCAGGACTGCGGGTGCCCCTGAGGTGTTGGCGGCCTTCTTCCAGCCCGTGGAATACATGATGGGGTCGCCAGCAACCACAGCACCGGCAAGCGTGATCTTGATGGGGCACATGCCCTCAAGTATCTTTCTGCTTGTTCCTGCGTCTACAAAAGCCATAATTCAACTCTCCTTTCCTTTAGTCCTGCACTCCGATTAAGGCGGCTGCCTTAACCTTGGAGAACAGGCACAGGGCGACGTACCACTTAACCCTGGTGCGTGAGGCGTCCTTGGTCTCCAGTGAGCCGATACGCTCAACCTGGAGCATTTCGGGGCTGGAGATACCGCACAGGGCGCCCTCTCCGAAGCTCAGGGCGTAGATGGTTGAGTTGGTTTCCCCTGTATAGAGCGTCTCCACGCTACCAGCGACGGTGTGGGTATCGAGCACCCAATCGTTTATGCCGATGGGGATGCCGTTATAGAGCTGGACGAAATCGCCCAGCTTGCCCTGGCCTACCTCAAGGTTACTGCCCGCTGCCCTGGCTAGAGCCTGTATCTTCCTTCGGCTTCTTCGGCTCATTAGGAGCAAGTCGGGCTTGCCTCCCTTGATGGCGTCTATGAGCTCATCGAGCTTGCTCAAGGTGAGCGTGGCTCCCGTGGCTGCCATGGCAATGAGCTGGTCGCCTGCTACGCCTGTGTTGATCAGCTTGATGATGCCATCGAACTGCTTGGGGCTGGTGGTCTCGTTCCCGTAAAGGAACTCCTTCTCGAACTCGTGCCTCAAGGCCTTGGCCTTCTCCTCAATGACGGCTGCCTCGAGATCCTGGATGTTGCTTCGGGTGGACTTCAAGAAGTTGTCCACATCGGCGTCACCGCCCATGATCTTGAGGATAGCGGTGGGCTTCTCGAATGTGGGGGTGGACTCCACCCAGGTATCTCCTACGTCGTAGAAGTCCACGGTAGGCAGGGCCTTCTCCTGGGTATAGGACAGGCCGTTGCCCACAATTTGAATGAAGGGTAGCTCCTGCAAAACAGGGCTATCCTTGATAATGGTCTCGATGACTCCCTGCAACAGGACGTCATTCGAGAGTTTTTCTGATTCGGCTAATGTTAAAGCCATAATTTAATCTCCTTCGGCCTGATAAATCAGGCAACTACGTTTATTTCGGCTGAATTCCTGCGGCAATCTTCTCCCTGGGGGATAATCCCTCGGTTGATATTGCCTCCCTGGTTGGTGCCCCTGCGGGGACTTTACCTGCGGCAGCCTCGGCCGCCATGGCTGTTTTGACTGCCTCCACGATGGCCTTGCCCTTCTCCAGGGAGGCGTCTATGTCAATGATAGTCTCCCCGGCAATGACGCCGTCGGGTATGGTAGGGTTCAAAGCCTTGACTGTCTCAAGGTATTTAGCCAGGGCGTTATCCCTGGCCTGCTTGATGGTGGCCATATCGAGGCCTTTGGCGTCGTTTTCGAGCTTCGCTTCGCTTAGCGCTGTCTCGAGCTCCTCAATGCGGGCCGTCTTCTCAGCGACAGCCTGGAGGGCGTCCGCCGTGGCGGTCTTCTCCTCGTCGAGCTGTGCCTTGACTGCCTCTAAATCCTCGCTGGTAGTCACGTTGTTCTCGGTGGTCTCGGTTACCACCTGGTCCTGCTCGTTTCCGTTTTCCATAGACTTCCTCTCCTTTAGGCCTGATAAATCAGGCAACTACTTTTGTTTTACTCAGGCACTTCTATCTCAGCGGCAACCGCTCTCTCTCTCGCTCCGCCACGTGTTGACTGTGCCCTGTATGCCTGGTTCATTTCCAGGATCCTATCCCTCTCCTCAAGCCACCTGTTAAATTCCTCGTCGGGGTCCTGAATACCAAGCTCATCCATAGCCGTCCTGCGGCTGTGAACTCCTGCTTGAACTAAAAGCTGCTCATTCTGAGCCTGCCTCTGGGTATCGGTGGGCAATATCGCTCCCCATACTACCCTGTGGCTTATGCCCTCGAAATTCTCGCCCAGGTACTTCTGGGCAAGCGTTAATATCATGTCGTTCCTCTGGTGATAGGCGTTTGTCCTGATGGTGCGTTTCCTGGTCACCTTCTGAATCAGGCTGCCCAACTCGATTTGGAGGGCTGCGCCTGACAACTCCTTCTCGATGCCTCCCCATGCTGCCCTGGGTGCCTCGGACAGGTCGTGCATGGCTCGGTAAATCAAGTCAATGTAGTCTATGTGAAGCCTGATGCCCCCTCCCTGGAGTAAGTCGAGCAAGTAGGCTTTGGCGTCTTCTGGCAGTGTCCATACCGCCCCTGGCTGCACCTTGATATCCTCTGATGAGCCCACGTTTTCCAGCACAGCGATGGGATTACCCGATAGCTCCAGGATGCGGGATAGCTGCGATAACGCCCTGTTTAGCTCCCTCTGGGGCTGGATTAGCCCCGGTATATCCGACGTGCCCCAGAACTTCTTGGGCTCACGGAGGTTGGGGAATATGACAAAGGGGATAAAGCCGTAGGGGTTGGGCTTGGTCTCCATGATGTCGTTATCCAGGTAAAGGACAAGGTCTCTGGCCGTCCATAGCTCGGTGAGGGTGGCCTTCTTCTTGGTGATGGCCCTGTCATAGAGGATGTTTACTTCGTCCTGGCTGAGCTCGTACCGGCTGGCCACTCGCCACAGCTTTGACAAATCGTCTCCCAGCCACCATGCGAATATGCCTGATACATCGGGTGCGGTGATCCTGATGCGCTTCGTGTCGGCGTCCCAGAATACCTTGTAGCAGCCGTCACCCAGCACGGCAGCGTCTATCTCTGTCTCCCAATCTAGCTGCTGGAGATTGTTCTGCTCATAAACCTGGCGTAGGGTCTGCTCGGCTCTCCTCACCCTGGGCTTGAGCTCCTCGGCTTCCTCCCTGGGGTAGCAAGCGGCGTTAAGCCCCTGCATGAGGAAGCTGGTGATTTTGTCGATAGACGTCTTGGCGTAGTTAAACACTAGCTGGCGGTTGCGTGATGAGGTCGTCCACTGGCTGCCCTGGTAGAAATTAAGGTTAGTGCGGTAGGCGTTTAGCCTGGTACTGTCCATCCTGGTTAGCTGCCCTGGGTTGAAGTCATTCATCTCTCAAGCCTCCTTTAGCGGTCCTGGGACTGAAATCCTTGGCTCCCTCTACTGCCAGAGCCAGGCTCATTAGAAAGTCGTCGTGCCCTTCCTGTGGGTCAACGTAAAAGTTCATCGTCTGATTGGGTCGGTACTGGGACTTGGCCTTCTCTAGCTCAAACACCATCTCCTGGTATTCCTTCGAGCCATCGCCTTTATAGAGCTTTAGCCTGGAGCTGTTGACAAAGGACAGTACTTCAAAGCCCATATCTGATTTACTCTTTTGTGTGAAAGTAAAAGGCTTAACCCGGGGTCCGAGCTGTGCTCTCAAAAAGCTGGCGACGGGCTGCCCGATGCCGGTGGCGTCCACCACTATTTTCTGACAGCTCCACTTCCGCAATACATCCACTATTTGAGGGTAGAGCTGGCTGTGCGGCGTGCCTGTCCACTGGTAGTGCTCGACTACGTTGAGCTTGGGCTCTACCAGCTCAGCCTGCGAACGCTGGGCGGTGTCCACCTCGGCAATCGTGATCACCGTCGAGTCTCTCCTGGGCCTGGCGGCAGTCATCATCGTTTGCCTGTCCTGCTCCCGCTCTCCCGCCAGGTCAATGCCTGCAATGTAGGTTACGCCTGGCTCTGGCTCTCTCAGCCTGGGTTCTCGCCCCATCATCAACACGATTTGCTGCCGTGATAGAAAGCCTCCACCTCCACTGATAGGGAGCAAGGCATACTGTGTCCGAAAGAGCGGGTGGCTCTCTCCCAGCCTGTCTCTCTCTGCCTTGACGAATTTAAGATATTCTGAGTTCGCCTTCCCCACCTCCCGCCAGTCGTATCTAAAATGGCGTTTGATGCCACCCTTCTTTTCTAGTTCGAGGTTGGTCTGCTTTATCTCCTCTAGCAAGGTGCTATCATCCCAGGTCGTACCGTAGTGAACCGTGGTAACGTTCGTTGATGATCCCATCGGTCTGAACTCCTTGGTGTATTTCTCCTTGCTCACGTCCTGGGACTCGTCAATCTCCAGCAATATATCGGCTGTGTGTCCTACAACCGAAGACGACTCCTCTGCTGACAGGAACACTGTCCTGGCTGCTCCCAGGGTGATGATATAGCCCATAACGGTATGATAGATGTCGTCGTAGCCGAACTCGTCCAGCCTGTCTCTCAGCCTCTGCATTGATATGATGGTCTGCGGCTTGAAAGTCGGGGAGCACTTTACCAGGCTGCCACCGCTGGCCATGTAGAGGGTCAATAAAAGGACTTCCAGGTGTGCCGATAGCTCGTTCTTCCCTCCCTGGCGGGCTATCTCCACTGAGAACGTCAAGCCTCTGCCCTTCTGGATGCTATCCATGACAGCCTTAGCTACTTCGTTTTGATACGGTCTTAACTTCATTTCAGTTTCGTTCCGACGCCTATGCCTATACCGACTCCCAGCGGGGCTGCCACCTCAGTCAACACCTTGGTGATAGCCTCCTTGAGGGACTTCTTCTGCTCCCTGGAGATCTGGTACCTGGTTCTTACCAGGCGGGCGATGGTATTGGCTGCCTCAAGCTGCAAATCGAACCTGTCGGGGCAGTCCTCAACGAGCTCCCTGAGCTTAATCCGAAGCAAGGCAATCTCCTGGTCAATCCCCTCGATGTAGCCGGCTTCCTCTAGCTCGAGGCTTTCCGCTTCATCCAGGGCTCGGCTGTAAAAGCCGTGTTTCCTAGCGTTTTGGTTGGCGGGCTGGCCGCCTTTCTTTTTCACCATTCTTCCTCTCAGCATCTTGGCATTTCGTTTTTATAAGGCCGTAGACAAGGATATGAGCTGCCAGGGTGTAGTCCTGCCGTTCGAGTGCGACGTGGAGCGTCTTCATGGCTCTATTCCTCCCCTTTTTTCGTTGCTATGTCTCGGTTGAATTTCTCTTTGACGGCCTGGCCTATCCAGATGCCGACTTTCACGCCTGCGACTGACGCCCCGGCTTTAGCCAGGCGCCTGGCCTTCGGGTCGAAGTCCTTGATGTGGTAACCCTTCTCTTTTTTAGTACCTGACGCAGTGGCCATATTTCCCCCTGGTAAATTTATTCACGATAGGCAAAGTTGCCTGCTCCTGTTCTTGCTGCATTTCACCGGCTGAAATCTCGTAGCGGGTATGCCTGCCCTCACCGATCCTGGTGATACCGATGCGCCCCCAATTCGTCGGGTGCGATATTGTGCTCAAGTCTTTCATTACCTCCTCTCCAAACTCCCAGCTTCGGGTCTCGCCGTCAACAATGAGCCTGGCCTGGTATCTCCATCTTCGGGGGACGCCCTCGAGGCAATGGGGGCATCCCTGCCCCAGGCATAACTCACTTCGCTTCCCTGTCCAATGTTTCGCAACGCTTTCAATGGAACTGAAGTCGATAATGGCAGATACGGTCTCACCTTCTTTGAGCTTGAGCCACATAATGTGTTTTTCCTCTCTCTCTCGCTACATTTTGTGGTTTTACTGCTTAAGCTTAAGCTTAAGCTTTTACTTACACTTTTACTTTTGCTTTTACTTATGCTTCTGCTTTGCTGTTTCTCTTTGCTACTTTCTCTTTGTAACGGGGTCTGGTCCAGCAAGGCGATTGAGTCCGCGAGGTGTTGCGGGATAACGTCGATGTAGATGGATGTGGTTTGAATGTTTGTGTGTCCTAGTAATTGCTGTACGGCCGTGAGATGGGCGCCCCGCTCAACCAGGCTGGTGGCGAAGAAGTGGCGTAGGCCGTGCGGGGATAGGTCATCGATGCCGGCTGCCCTGGCGTACTTGACAACGATATTGTAAAGCTCCTTGGACTTTATAGAGATGAGTCTGTCTGTAGGGGAAATGTTCTCCTGGGCGATGTAGTCCTTGAGGGGCTTGATAAGCTGGTGTGATGGGGGGATGGCTCTGTCCTTTCCACCTTTGCCCTGCCTGACGTAAATGAAGTGGTCGCTTATGTCCATTGGGCGGAGGGCAAGAAGCTCTGACTTTCTCAACCCTGTTAAAGCAATCATCAGGATTATGAGCGTGTCTCTGGTCTTGACTTTAGCCCATCTGTCACTGCGGTTGGCAATGATGTCGAGCATTGAGTTTAGCTGGTCGGGTGAGTGATAGTGAGGTAGGTCGTGTGGCCTGCGTAGCTTTAGCTTGAAGGGTATGCCGTTAAATTCAAGGAAGGGCTTGATGGCGTGGTAGTAGGCTTCTACGCTTCTTTGCTTGTAGCCTCGCTCCCTTAGCTCAGCGAGGAACTTCTTGGCCAGGTAGGCCGATGGTGGCTGGCCGTCAAGGAATGAGCGGAAGGCTCCTAGTCTCTGACGGGACTGCTTGCGGTGCTCAGGGGTTATGTCTTGAAGTGATAGCTCGTCGAGATAGGCGGTAAACTGTGCAATCGTTTGAGCTTCGATTTCCAGGGTCACTCTGTACTCCTCTCGGTTTTGAATAAACGTTTAAGTTTACCTATAAGCATTGCCATGTGTAATGTTCGGGTATCTGTTTTGGCGTTTGAGCTCTGCCCTGACGGAATCATTGGGGGAATTATAAAGGATGGGGATTGTGGTTGTCAAGGGGTATGGTGTGGTAAACTGTGCAACGCTATGAGGCCTGACATACTGTTTTGCTTAATCCTCCTTATCGCTGTGGCGGCCTATGCCTGGAAGCACAGTCACCTTGATGACTGGAGAGGACATTGAGAGTTCTTCGCTTCCTATGCTTCGCTTCGCTTAGCGCGATATTTTTCTGTCCTGGGTGGGCGGGCTGACGTTGTGCAAACCTCCAACCAGGGTGAGCTCAGGGACCCTTTTATGAGCTCAAAACCTCCGACGCTGGATTTCTCCGCCGACTCGCCAGCAAAAAAAAGGGGCGAAGTCCTTTCGGACTCCGCCCCGTGTGGCTAGAGTAACTTCCCCTCTCGCTCTCGCTTTCGGAGTAATTGCCAGAGATACTCGAATGACTCATCGAAGTTGTCGGACTGTGCTAAACGATAACACTCGTCTTTGGGCAGTCGTAAATCCCTGGCTGTCTTAAATATTCCCTGTCTTTGCTCGCGGGTCATCTTTCGCTCTCCTTTCTCCCGGGGAAGGGGCTCAGCGCCCCTTCCCGTTCTTGTCGGGCCAATGCCACTCCTTACATTGCTGGCATTTCCAAGCCCGCCTGGGTGCTCCCGTCTTCTTATCGGTGAACTGAATGAGCTCCATATACTCATCCGTGCCACACTCGTCACAGACTGGAATTTCTCCATCGCCTACCAGGACTCCCTCAAGCGTATCAGGCTTAACGTGGCCTTCTTTCCTTAGCTGGTCGGCCTTAAGCTGAGCGTTGGCAAGCTCCCTCTTGGCTGGGCTTTTCCAATTACCTGGGAACTGGTCGATGATGGTGGCAATATCCAGGAACACCTCATCGAGCACGTCTCGAAAGCAGTTGATACGGGCCTCGTGGCCGTCAATCGTTACCTTGACTTCGGCGTGGTATCGGGTTTTAGGACTATCTCCGTTTGCCATTTCAATCAATCTCCTTTGTTTTGAGTGGCGGGCCTCTCACCCCGCCTTGTCCTCACTGTCTTGACTGGGATTACTCGCCGTTGTGGTTAAACCGTTCCTGGAGTTGAGCATCGAGGTTTTCGAGCTGGTGAAGTGCGTCTGACTCAGTCTTCGTGTGAACGGTAATCGTCCAACCGTAGCTTCCCTTCTGACCACGACTCAACTCAACTTTGATGGGCTCTTCGTGAGTGATTTGAAACTTTCCTCCTAGTTCTAGCATTACGACGCCTCCTTTAAGATTATTTCGGCTACGATGACGGCTTCCTCCTTGGTGAGAAAGATGGAGTTAGGACGGAGCAGGTTAGAAATTCGCTGGAATAACTTAACCTCGCCGTGCTCGACCCTGACGACAACCTGCTCTGTCCTGTCTCTCTGTATCACATACTGCATTAGCAACCCCCTTTCGCTAGTAATTCCTGACGCAATACCTGAACTTGCTCTGGGCTCAATCCTTTAGATTGTGGCTTGGGTGCTGGCTTGCGATGCCTCACGATAAAGACTCTGTCGCAGTTATCACAGCCCCAAACGCTGGGAACTTCTGTCTGCCTGACATTGGCACTGTGGCAATACGGGCAATACTCGACGTCGTCTCCTAGCTTCAACCAAACTGTCTTCTCCATCATTTCAATACCTTCCTTCCTTTCAATGCCTCGCCTTCCTGAAGTTATCCAGGACTAACTGACGCTGGAACTGCTTGAAGCTCCCCGCTGCTTCCAGGATGTTCGCCTCAATGGCTTGACCGACCGCAAGCCGCTGCTGCTGCCGCCTGAACCGATGCTCCGCCTGCTGCTGCAACAACGGGGCTGCTCTGCACCACTGCCGCCTATACCAGGCCTGTCTCCTCCTCGCTCTCATTCGCTGCACTCCTTTCCTTTTATTTACTGGGGACTTTTCCCCAGCCCGTAACCCCCTTGTTCTGTCCGCTCGTGCTTTGCACCGTTTGCGGCCGTAACGAAGAGAAGGAACGGCCGATCCCTATTACCCTTCGGCCGTTTGCGAAGCAGAACGAGCGGAAAAGACAGAATGTCCCACGGGCTGGGGACGTTGGCTTTTCCTTATGCTTAAAATTTCGTTTTACCGGCACAGGTGGAGACACACGGGTTCGATGTATTGAATGGGTAGTGCCCTTGATGCCCTCCTGCCCAAAAGGCCTTGATGTCCTCCTCCCTGGAGAGAGTACGTACGGGGCGACCCGAAGCGATAACGAAGTTACCTGCGAAGCCTGCGGAAGCCACGGAAGCCGAATGAGAAAGGTGGTGGTGAGCCAGGGAGATCACAGGCTACAAACCCTAATCGTTCCTCATTTTTAGGCTGTGAAGCTCGCTGTGCTGCAAGCCCCTATTACCTTGTGTTCGAAGCAGGACGATAGCGAGCGGTTTTCCCTGTGGCGTCGGGCAGTAGGGCTTCGAATTGGGCTGGAGCTTTGCTTGATGTCCCCCTGCTAACGGCGTTGCCGAAGCGGTCAGACTATCGGCAAACGCCCTTCGTGCCCTCCGTGCTAACCTGAGCTGACTACTGCGTAGCAAGCGGAAGTGAACGTAGGTCATGTGGCAATGAGCGGGCATCCTCATTACCCTGCTATGCCCGCATCATGCCTAAATACCGCCAGAGCAAAAAGCCTTGCTTTTGCCGAGCCCGGCAAGAGCGAAGCATCACTCAAGGGCGAGGGTATCGCCGTTAGGCGACAAAAGTTTAATCAAGGCCGCGCAAGGCTGGCGGAAGCCATTGCGCGGCCTTATAAAAGGTTTTTGCGACCTGAGCTGCGTTAAGCCTATCCGGGACGGCAACGCTGGCAATCCCCGTTATCCTCTTTGCCTTGTGTTGCCGTCCCCTGTCCGTGCAACCTGCGAACGTGCCAGGCGTTGATAGTGCTTGGCCGTGAGCCTTCTTAGAAAACGTAACAACGTAACACTGTTGCGCAACTGTTGCGAAAACGCGGGTGAAGGCTGTTTGGGTGGGGAGATGCGAAAGTCTTTAGTCTTTCGGCGACCTGGCCTTAAAATGGTGAAATACCCTTCCTTGCGAAGGCGGCATAAACCCAGCCGCAGCCCCGCCGAAGCGATGACCGAGCCAAGGGATACGGCAGCCGAGCGGGGAGCTGAGCGGAGCAAGGAGCGAAGTCGGGTGGCTCCGCTTTTAGGTGGTGAGGGCTGCCGAGGAAACCCTGGCGAGACGCGGGGCAAGGCTGGACGGCCGAGAGCGAACCCGCCAGCTACGGCTGGCGCAATCTGAGCGAAGGCCGTGCGGTGGGGTGGTTGGTGCGGGCATGACAGAGTGCGACTATCCGTCCCAAGTGTCCCAAGTGTCCCCCCAGGTACGGAAATGACGTATTCAGGGGGACGGATGGGACGGATGGGTGGGGTTATCCCTGCTCAAGGGGCAAGCCTGGCTGTGGGACTACCTTCGCCCCTGCCAGCTTCTTGGCCTCATGGACCATCTTCCTTGTCCAGTCTGACCGCTTGGCTAGTATTTGCGCCTCGGTGAGCGTGTAAACGATGGCGTCGAGGGGGATACCGTTTCTGTAGGTCTCGTCCTTTATAAAATATACCTCGTCCCCCTGGTATAGGGCTTTGAAACGGTTGGGGTTCATGGGCTGTTCATCCCTGGCAATGGCCTGCTCATCCAGAGGGGTCGGAGACGTGGGGGTGGGGGTGTTGGCCTGGATGGGTGGCTAGGACTGTCTTTCTTTGTCATATCCTAGCCTCTGGCTTCTCTATCAGTAGATTGAGCTCAACTTTGCCCATGCTGGCTATTAGGGTATTGGCCATCAATTGGCTTCTCCTTTCTTATTGGGACTACGTGGAATATGGTCATCGGTGCTCTGGTCTTGTCGACGTCGTAGAACACTGGGCTTACCCGGATATCCTTGTCGTCCTGCAATATGCCTGCCTCTACCAATCCGTCTATGCCTGCCTTCAATGACGCTATGGCATTGTCTCCGTCCATAATGTATCTGTTATCCCTCACTACCAGGGTTGTATCTATACGGGCTGCGGGGAGTGGTTGGGTGGTGGGGTTGGCTCTCATTGCCTGCCTTGCCCTTATAGCCACCAGTGTCTTGTAGTCCCTCATCCCTCTATACCTGGCTGTCCAGTGGCCTCTCCAGTTAGGTGATGCTTCCCTGGGTGGTAACGCTGGTATCTCTATCCTTATCTTCCTTATCCTTACCCTCGCCCTCCTGTCCTCTATCCTTCTTACTGTCCTTGCTCTTATCGTCTTGCCTATGGCCACTGTCTCCTCCTCTCGTTGTCTTGTCTTGTCTTGTCTTGTCTATTGTCGTTCTCTCTCCTTCCTTCCTAGTCTTGTCTTTCTGTCTTGTCTTGTTTGACTCCCCCTATTTCCTTTTGGGACTCCTTACCTCCTCTTTCACTATAAGAAGAAAAGGCCAGGTTCTGTCATATTTCGGCAACGAATTCTCGGCAGTTGAGGCAAATCGTCCCGACTCTCACCCACCGCCTCTTGATGCGAACATAGCAAGCCTTGACGTCTCCCTTACGGACGGACGGCTGCCCCTTCCGCTTTCGGCTCTTGACGCCCTGGGGGCAAAAGTAGTGCGGCTGAAGTTTCATTTAATGTCTACCATAAATCTGGGGCGGTTTCGTAACCATGCTTTTTTTCGGGAAACGAATCACTTAGGGCGCCCCTATAAGTAAGTTCTGCTCATACCTGCCCAGGCGTCGGCTGTAATCCGTCTCGATAGCCTCGACCCGGTATCTCTCGCCCGCCAGGCCGACTCGAACGTCTGTAAGAGTAACAACGTCGAGCAGCTCCTGCCCCACGTTGGTTGGAATGGTTACCTGTCCCCGCCTGGCTCGCAGGGATTGGGTTCTCAGGATAGCGTCGGCTCTCTCCTGGACGTCGGCTAACGTGTCTAAGTTAGGGTCATAGTCCTGCTCAAGGATATCAACGGCCAGGTCTAGCAAGTTCCAATCCAGGGCACGGTTGACGAGGCGGGTTCCTCCTGCGTCGCGACCGATAGCCCTCACCCAGCTTGCGGTTACCTCATCGCTGTAATTGCCTTGTAAGATGACGTGGTCTGTGCCGTAGGCGTAAGAGCTGGCCTCGAAATTGAGGACGTCTTTGGTGAAGGCTTCCTGCCCTCTGAATACCAGCTTATCCTCCACGAACGATAAGAGCCTCCTGATAGCTGCATCTCCGCCTGTACCTGACTCAATGGTGAAGTCGGGATAGAAGTTGGTAATGGCAGTGCTCTGCGGCTTGGCTGGGTCGTTGGTGAGCCTGATGCCGAAGCGTGCCAGGATTTGATGTAGTATCTGCCACACAGTCTTGGATGCTACGCCCTGGTTCCACCTCATCTGATAGCGGGCTGTCCACTTATCGGCCAGGCCTGATCCGTCAATGCAAGTGAGAACAAACGTTGACATATTGGGATAGGCTGAGCGATATTCCCAGGCGTCTATCCAGTAGGTCCCTGCCTCCGACGACTCATCTCCTGCCGTGGTCTTGTAGCCCAGCTTAAGGACTACTTCGCTGCGGAAGCGAAGCGAAACAAGGGCTCCGGTGCCTGGGCTGGCGAAATAGCCGTCGTGGTTGTCTAGCTCGATAATCAGTCCACCGGCTAACAGTTGGCAGTTGGCAGTCAAGGAAATGATGCGGGGGCTCAGGTCGAGGGCTGCTTCTGCTACCCTGGGAGCTCGCCAGACATCGTTAGGCTTCTCCAGCCACCAATGCGTCGGAGTGGAGGCCATTCGTAGGCCATACAGGCTGTCATGCGGGGTTAGCGGCCTGAGGTCGGTGAAGGTGGTGCTGGCCCATGCCTCTCCCTTTACCAGGTGACAGGCTACGTGCTGGTTATAAGCCATAGCACCCATTCCGTACTTCTCCACTGCGGTGATCCTGGTCGTCTCGTAGCTCTGCGGGCTGGCGGGTAAATGACAGTCGGGGTACTCGTGGGTCATAAGCTCTCCGTCGGGGTTGCTGATAAAGCTCTCAATCGCCAGCCATGCGTAGGCGTTGCTGAACTCCGTCCTGAACAGGTCGTAGTGGTGGTAAGACGGGGCGCCATTTTCCTTCGCCGCAAACACTACCTGGCACAGGTCGTTGGCTGCGTCATAGGTGGCTCCGATGCCGCGGGTATAGATCAAGGTATGGGGTGGGTTGAAGGTGTCGGTGTGCTGGCTGGTGGCCTGGGTTGATGAATCCAGGACAATGCCGTTGACTTCGGTGGACTTCGCGGCAAAACAGACCACGATATTGCCTGTTCCCCACCAACAAGCTGCCAGGGATAGAACACTGGCATAATTAACGAGCTGAGCATCGTTCCAGGT
>Ga0209121_10002856_pt1 | contig 17172 bp, 15 predicted proteins | sample Cruoilmetagenom3_FD_187292 | JGI IMG/M metagenome (GOLD analysis project Ga0209121, IMG submission 187292) | Oil polluted marine microbial communities from Coal Oil Point, Santa Barbara, California, USA - Sample 3 (SPAdes) (version 2) | ecosystem: Environmental > Aquatic > Marine > Oil seeps ... | reverse complement strand
CATATGCTCGAGCACCACATGATGGCGGTGCAGGGCGTGAAAAATCTCCTTCTGCACCGCCTCGGTCACTTCGGCACAGCGGGCTAGGCTATGATCGCCATCGATCAGCACTTCTGGTTCAACGATGGGCACGATGCCCTGCGCCTGACACACTGCGGCATAGCGGGCCAGCATCTCGGCATTGGCGCTGATACCCAGTGACGAGGGACAGGCATGAGCAATCTCATAGACCTCGCGCCACTTGGCAAAGCGGGCACCCTGCTGTTTGTATTGTTGTAATCTTTCTGCCAGCCCATCCAGACCATAGGTGATGAGATCACCTGGGGAAAGCGCCAATGGCCCCTTGCCCTTGTCCACCTTGATACCCGGCACCATGCCGCGTTGCGCTAGCACCTCGGGCAGCAGCACGTCGTCACTGGTTTGACCAAGGGTTTCCTCAAACTCGATCACGCCGCTGATGTACTTCTCAATGCCGGGAGCAGTAAACAGCAAGGCACGGTAGGCACGGCGGTTCTCTTCGGTGGATTTAACGCCAATCGGCGCAAAACGTTTAGCGATGGTCGGATGACTTTCATCGGCGGCAAGAATACCCTTGCCCGCTTGCACCATTTGCTCGATGGTGGCTTGGAGTTCATCTGTAATAGTCATGGCTTATCTCCTAAAGTGAGTTTGGCACCAAATACTTTGTAAGAATAACCCAGCCTTGTGCAATATGAAATGAGCTTGGACCTGTTTGTTAGCCCAAAGCAGTAATGTCCTCTTCTAGCAAAGTTAAAATGTCCTCTTTTGGATTAAGAGGGGACGATGAATGGCAGAGGTAAACATCATAATGACTCACAAGGAGATAGATCGCCTTACTCTTATTCAGCAGGTTGAATGCAAACAAGTTACTCATAGATTTGCCGCAGAGCAGCTTAAACTGAGCTCTCACCAAGTAAGGTGCTTAGTTCGACAATATCGTAATCAAGGCGCTCAAGGGTTGACCTCTCGACATAGAGGTCGGAAAGCCAATAATGCTATTGCTGAGAGCACTCGGACTGATGCGATGAGCATTCTTAAAAGGGATTATGCCGACTTTTCTCCCACCTTTGCTCATGAAAAGCTGACAGAACTCCATTCATTTACGTTTTCTGTCGAAACACTCCGTCAATGGATGATGCAAGATGAGCGTTGGGTCTCAAAGTCGCGTCGGGCAGCTCGCATCCATCAAAGGCGGCCCATGCTTTCTTGCCAACCTTTATTGAGCAATATAATGACCATTTTGCTGTTGTGCCACGTTGTGAACAGGAGGCTCATAGAGAAGTGCTACATGATCAACAAGAGCTGGACCTTATTTTTACATTGCACCACACACGTCAGCTATCTAAGAATCTGACTTGCCAGTTTAAAAACAGAGAGTCTCGGCTTGTACAGCAAGGTCATGGTTATCGCTTACGCCAAGCGGGCGTTATGATCTGCGAGCCCTTTGAGGGACACATACAATGCTGTATCAAGGAAAACCACTCAAATGGAAGTTACTTGCTATCGGAGAACCCCCTATTATTTCCATTGAAGATGAAAAGAGTATCCAGAAAAAGCTGAGTGATGTTAAAGCAAGGCAGGCTGCCAACCCCACCTATAAGCCAAAGCCTGACCACCCCTAGCATCAGTCAGCAAAAATTACTTCTCTCATTGCACAAGACCGCTAAATCTTACAACGCATAAATAGGACATTTTAGTTTTGGAGAAAAGCGGACATTTCTGCTTTGGCTTGACATGAGCTTGGACCTGAGACTTGTTTCTAATATGAAATGATTTTGACAGCCTCTCCAAACCTTTTATGCCAATGGGTTAAACTGGGTGGATCACAGGGGAACTGGAGTTGAAAGAAACTCTCTCCACAGAAATGTTGCCAATAAGGGTTTGTATCCAGCGCTCTACCACCTCTTCATCTGAGAGCTTTTCAGCATATTGCAGGCAAATGCGCCCGCCACAAGAAAAGCCAGCAACACAAGGGTTCCTTGATCACTAAAGTTTGGGGCCATTCAATTAGTGTGGATGGGCATCAAAAGGGGGGCTCATATCAAGCAAGTTTGTTAAGCTGACTTTAAACCATTCATAATGTGAAAAGGTCTTTTGTAAGTGACTTTTTATCATTCACAATGGTACTACCTCTGATACAAGGTTATAAAGTGAGCTAAATCATCAATTACTTTCGGTTTAATTTGCTCCCATTGGAACCGCCATTGCCAATTACCCTCAACTGTCCCTGGAACATTCATCCGTGCTGATGAACCGAGCATAAGTATGTCTTGCATCGGTACTACACATAAAAAAGAAACTGATGACATTGCTAACCTTATCATCGAGTAGACTCCTTCTTCGTCTGGCTCAATCTTAAGCCCAGTATAGTCTTCAAAATAACGCTTATCATCGTGGTTTATCTCGCCAACCCAGCCCAGGCTCGTATTATTATCGTGCGTACCGGTATACACCGTGTCGCCAATCTTAAGCAGATGTGGTAAATGCGGGTTGTCATTTTGACCATCAAAAGCAAACTGTAATACTTTCATGCCTGGTATTCCAAAAGAATTTTTAAGGTCAATAACAGGATCCGTGATAACGCCAAGATCCTCAGCCACTAGGGGAAGATTATGGAAGGTTGCCAATAACTCAACTAACATTTCTCGGCCAGGAACTTCGACCCAGTTACCGTTAATAGCTGTTTTCTCTTGATATGGCACTTGCCAACACGCCTGCAAACCACGAAAGTGGTCAACTCGTATTAGATCAAAAAACTTCAGCTGTGTAGCTAAACGCTCTTTCCACCAACTGAAATTTGTCTCTTGCATGTAAGCCCAGTCATATAAAGGATTTCCCCACAACTGGCCGGTTTCAGAAAAAAAATCTGGTGGTACACCCGCGACATAATCCAGCTCACCGTCATTATTAATTAAAAAATTTTCATTCTGTGCCCAAACATCCACGCTATCAGGTGGAACAAACATTGGCATATCACCAAACAGCTCAACCTCATGCTGTTCTGCATATGCACGTAATTCCTGCCATTGAAAATAAAAAACAAATTGCTCAAATATTTTTTGCTTTATGTCTGCCTGCAACTCCCGCTTGGCTTCGGCCATTGATTCAGCCTCTCGGTGCCGGATAGGCTTCGGCCACTCATACCAGCATTTATTATGATATCGAGTTTTTAGCGCCATAAATAATGCGTATTCATCTAACCAATTAGCATTTTCTTGGGTAAATTCTTTAATGGCAGTACCCCATTCATCGTTAACTTGTAGTTGGAAATTTTCAAATGATTGCTTTAGGCAACTTAAACGATAGTCATCCTCAGTTTCACTGAGACTAATTTTATTTCTGTTTAACCAGCCTTTATCCTCTAACCAATCAAGGCTGATCAATAATGGATTGCCAGCATGAGAAGACAAACAATAATAGGGGGATTTATCTTTACCAGTGACACCTAATGGCAGCATTTGCCATACTTTAAAACCATTAGCGTTAAGAAATTCTATAAAGCGATAAGCCTGATGACCGAGGTCACCATTTCCTAAAGGACTAGGGAGAGAGGTAGGGTGTAGCAATACACCTGCACGACGTTGCCTATTTAATATTTTAGCCTCTGTGTACATTCCCGACTACATTTACCCTAGTAACTTTGACCTGGTAGCATAGTGCCACCGGAAAGTGTCTCACCTGCCTTCGAACCAAAAGAAAATGCCGTCGCTAGGTAATCAGGCGGTTCGACTTTTAACAATTGATACAAATTACATAAATGCAATCGAAATTGCTTATCAAATGCTCTCACTGATTCTGCCGAGTTATTCTCTCCAAACCACCAAAACCAATCCGAACTTTCACAGGTCGCCAACTGTATCTCAGCAAGTTTTATTTTTTCCTTCGGCAGTTTTCCTGCGTTAATAACCGTGTCATAAGCTTTCTTCGCTTCAATTAACATATCCCAAGCGCGGTTTTTATCTTTTTCACCAATCCATGTTGAAAACGTCCCATGGACCCAACTGCCTGCAACTATGTTACTTAAGTGCTTCCTTTTATTATGTTCAGCAAGATAATTACTATAGGTCGTTAGTGTTAGCCTTTTATGTTGAGAAAGCATTTCATACAGAGAGGTAATAAAGTAGTAACCATTTAAAGGATAATATTCCCAAGCATTCTCACCATCCAGAATAATCGATACCACCGCTTCTGGTTTATCCGCACAACAGTCCGCAATTTTTTCTAACTTATGAATAAGATTAGCCACTGCATCCTCGGCATGCCAGTCAGAATAGATAAAGCCAATTGAATCAGATAGTTCATCATCCCTAAAAAAACAGGCTTCACTTGTATCGCTATATTGATAGGCTTGATGGATGCAATCATCAACGGTTATCTTAGATTTTTTAAGTGAGTTACGTAATACCGTTTCACCACTTGCCAACCACTTAATCCCTGCCTCAGACATCAATTTAATTGTTTCAGCACTGATACTACCTTCTGATGGCCAACATCCTTGCGGTTCGAAACCAAAGTAATGCCTAAACACTTCCTTACCTTTTTGCATATGCCAACGACTTCTTTCAAGTCCATAAGGATATACCTCGGCCCGTGGAAATTCTATTTCTGGAACAGCCTGCTTAGCGGATTTAAGATCAATCAAAAGTGGAACGATTGGATGAGCATACGGCGTCATTGATAATTCAATTCTCCCCGTCACTGCCAGTTTCCGGTAACGCTCAATGACGCCACTCATAAGATCGCTAATAACTTCAACCAGTATATGACGATCGTGAATATCAAAATTTATAGCTTTTTCCATTAATGTTTTGATTCGTTCATCAGTCATGCGTACAGTTTCCGCTGTCCATGCGAGGTGATACCACACCAAAATATCGGCAAAAAACTGCTCCGAGTAATAGCCTAAAATTTCTGGAGTTCGTTGTGCTGTTTCCGCCATATTGCTTAACGTTTTGTATGCATCAAAACGATCGATCATCCTCTGTTTATTTGAGCGCAAACAGCTCCTGATGATTTTCAGCCGATTTTCATTATCCAATAGCATAACAGGCTCAGCCAGTGCAGATAAAAGAGGATCTCTTAATCCACTGCCATGATTTAAATACCCTTCGAGCTGCTGCGCATAATCGTCGATTTGTTCTAATAATACGGGCGCAAAGTTAACGACAGCCTTCACTTTTCCGTAGTTTTCGAGATGCTCCACCATGTCGACATAGTCTTTAATGGTATGCAGGTAAGTCCACGGCATATGATATGTACCATCACGTAGATCGCGGTAGTCAGGTTGGTGCATGTGCCAGTAAAGGACAACATTAAGAGTAGAGGGTTTTTCGGGTTTATGAGTCGACACGCTCAACCTGTCTGAGCATACTGGGGGTTACTAAAACGACGCCATTAGGGGAAACATAAAAACGCTTTTTATCATCCTCAATATTCTTTCCTATGACCATATTGTCTGACAAAACACAGCCTTTATCGATAATAGCTTTATAAATATGGCAGTTTTTGCCAATACTCACATTGGGTAAGATTATGGAATGATCAATTTTAGTGTAATTATCAACCCTCACATGAGTAGAAAGTAAAGAATTACAAACCAGCGCACCTGAAACGATACAACCACCCGATACCATAGAATCAACCGCCATACCCCTCCTATCCTGTTCATCAAAAACAAACTTAGCTGGTGCCAGTTGTTGCTGATGGGTCCAGATAGGCCAGTTATCTTCATATAAATTAAGTTCTGGAGTCACGCCTCTAAGCTCCAGATTTGCTTCCCAGAAGGAATCCACGGTACCCACATCACGCCAATAGCGTTGCACACCCATGTCAGCGTTAAAATATGAGTAAGCATAAACACGATATTTCGAAATAGCGTTAGGAATCACATCCTTACCGAAATCATGACTAGAATCTTTATCTTTTGCGTCCCTGCACAATAAGTCGAATAGCAACTCTGTATTAAAGATATATATCCCCATTGAACATAAGGCTTTATTCTGTTTATCAGGAAGGGCTTCAGGACACGCTGGCTTTTCGCTAAAACGTTGAATACGTTGATCATTATCAACACCCATCACCCCAAATGCAGAGGCCTCATCAAGATCAACTTCAACACAACCAATTGATATGTCAGCCTTTTTTTTGACATGCTCGAGCAACATGGGACCATAATCCATTTTGTAAACATGATCACCGGCCAGAATCAAAACAAATTCAGGGGCGTGCGAGCGAATAATATCCAAGTTCTGAAAAATTGAATCAGCCGTGCCCAGATACCATGACGATCCATTACGTTGTTGCGCGGGTAATAACTCGACATATTCACCGAACTCACCGCGTAGAGATCCCCAGGCTCGCTGGATATGTTTATTTAATGAATGCGACTTATACTGAGTTAAAACGCCAATTCTTCGTATGCCAGAATTGATACAATTTGATAGTGGAAAATCAATAATACGAAAATTACCACCGAATGGAACTGCGGGTTTCGCTCGCCACTGCGTTAATTGTTTAAGGCGCTCCCCTCGCCCTCCTGCCATAACTAATGCGAGTGTATTTTTTGTCAGGTTACTGATAAATTGAGGGGGGGGTTGTGTATCCATTTGAGTTGTTTCTCCTTTATGATGAATATACTACAGGAGGCAATCCATAAAAAACTCTTTTTTCAGTAAAGTTACTAAAATGTAGTGGCATAGTTAAATTGGCCACTACAAAGCATGATGTTTGTAGCCATAACACAAAAAAAACATTAAGGTGCATACAAGCTTTATAAGACAATCTTTTGAATACAGTCCCACCTATGCCTATAAAACAAAAACCATCAATAAGCAACAAAATGTCGTGTGTACTTGAAACAATGCATGATGAGCTAAATAAAATAGCTTTTGCTTGCCACCATGAACCCTTCAATGTACTAGGCAATCAAGCAGCTCACCACGAGGAGTTTTTAATTTTTTATTCTCCCAACACTTACCAACTGAGCATTACTAAAAAAAATACGCCCACTTTACGCTTAGCAGACAGCGATTTTTTTATCTATTTTCAACGATCAGAAAGTATTGAAGAACACTATTTGCTAACGCGTGCTGACATTCACAGTAACATCTCCAAATTCCATGATCCCTATAGTTTTAAAGCACAAATCAAAGATAATGATTTACGCTTATTTTCCCTCGGAAAACATTTACATATATACAAAATTTTGGGTGCCCATGCAAAAATTATTGATGGTATAAACGGGGTTTTATTTGCAACTTGGGCACCGAATGCAGCTCGTGTTAGCGTTATTGGTGATTTCAATGAATGGGATGGACGACGACATTCGATGCGTTCACGTGGTGACAGTGGTATCTGGGAACTATTCATACCTGACGTAAAAAAAGCGGCCCTTTACAAATTTGAAATACGCAATCGATATTCGGGATTGGTCCTGAGTAAATCTGACCCCTATGCGCAACAACTTGAGTTGCGCCCACGTACTGCCTCTATCGTTTCTCAGCCTTCTTCTTTTAACTGGCTTGACGATTCATGGCTTAATACTAGAACAAAAAGTGACTGGCTACATAAACCTCTATCAATTTATGAATGCCATTTAGGCTCTTGGCAACGTGACGATAACAACCAATTCCTAAATTATCGTGAATTAGCCCATCGACTGGTAAAGTACCTTCATGATCTCGGTTTTACACACGTCGAATTGCTACCCATTACAGAGCATCCCCTTGACGCTTCTTGGGGCTATCAAACTACGGGGTATTTTGCACCTACCAGCCGCTTTGGGAATGCCGACGATTTTCGTTATTTTGTTAATTATTGTCATCAACACAATATTGGTGTGTTGCTCGACTGGGTGCCGGCTCATTTCCCTAAAGATGCGCATGGCCTTGCGCAGTTTGATGGTAGTGCGCTTTACGAACACGAAGATCCACGACAAGGAGAACACCCCGAATGGGGTACATTAATATATAACTATGGCCGTAATGAAGTTAAAAACTTTCTGATCTCTAATGCCGTATTTTGGCTAGAAGAGTTCCACTTAGATGGTCTACGAGTTGATGCTGTAGCATCAATGTTATACCTTGATTACTCTCGTGAGGAGCATGACTGGATCCCCAACCAGTACGGTGGCAATGAAAACATTGAAGCAATTGAATTTCTACGTGAATTAAATACCATTACACATGCAGACTTCCCTGGCACTTTGATCATGGCTGAAGAATCAACCGCTTGGCCACAGGTAACGCGACCGACCCACCTCGGCGGACTTGGTTTTAGCATGAAATGGAATATGGGCTGGATGCATGATTCCTTGAATTACATCACCTACGACTCTGTGCACCGTCATTATCACCATGATGAATTAACCTTTGGACTGTTATATCTGTTTAGCGAAAATTTCATACTTCCATTTTCACACGATGAAGTCGTACACGGAAAACGTTCTATGCTATATAAAATGCCAGGTGATGAGTGGCAGCGTTTTGCTAATCTACGCCTTCTGTATACTTATCTATTTACCTACCCAGGTAAAAAGCTTTTATTTATGGGTTGTGAGTTTGCACAAGGTGATGAATGGAACCATGACAAAACTCTGGACTGGTACCTTTTGCAATACCCTTATCACGCAGGTATTAAGAAACTCGTCACCGACCTGAATAGTTTATATACACAACAGTCTGCTCTATACACCTACGACTTTGACTCTATTGGCTTTGAATGGATCGACTGTAATGATAGGGATCAGTCTGTCTTATCCTACCTGAGAAAGAGTGATACTGCGTCTGTTATTGTGGTACTAAATTTTACCCCAGTGATACGCAATAATTACCGTATTGGTGTACCTGAATTAGGCATCTATGAAGTCATTTTTAATTCAGATTCCTTCCATTATGCTGGTAGTAATGCCGGTAGCCACTCAGCCATCCACACTGAAAATATCACATGGATGAACCAACCCGCTTCACTAAGGTTGAATTTGCCGCCCTTAGCGGGTCTAGTGCTAAAAAAACGACATGAGTAAAGTTCTGTATATCAGTAGCGAAGCTTGCCCCTTTATAAAAACGGGAGGCTTAGGCGATGTTGCCGGTAGCTTGCCCAAGGCTTTATTAGAACAAGCACAAGATGTACGATTATTATTACCCGCCTATTCAGAAGTACTGAAAAACACACAGAAAACAAAAAAAATCGCTGTGGCAACTTATTACAATTTGTCCGTTCAAATTCTCGAAACATGTCTACCAGATAGTAAGCTTGTTGTCTGGTTAGTGGATTGCCCAGCACTATTCATACGTTCTGGTGGACCATATATGGATGACAATGGACATGAATGGCACGATAACGCCTTGCGCTTTGCTGTGTTCTGCCATATGGCGGTTGATATTGCCTTAAACAACCTTCAGTTAAATTGGCGACCTGACGTTGTACACTGTAACGACTGGCAAACAGGTCTAGTGCCTGCTTTATTAAGTATGAAAAGAGAAAGACCCGCAACGGTTTTTACCATCCATAACCTTGCCTACCAAGGTCTATTCGACCGGCAGACATTTATCGATTTACAATTGCCCAATGAATTATGGCAAATGGATGGTCTTGAATTCTATGATCAACTTTCATTTATCAAAGGAGGCATTGTTTACGCTGATAAAGTAACTACTGTAAGCCCTAATTACGCAGATGAAATTCTCTTACCTAAATATTCATACGGCCTTGCAGGCGTATTAAAAAAACGTCATAAAGACCTCTCCGGAATTCTCAACGGCATCGATGAAATGCTTTGGAACCCAAACACTGACAATTATATAAAAAAAACATATAACCAACACTCTCTAAATAATAAGCGAACAAATAAAATTAAATTACAAAAAGAGTTATCACTACCTATCGACAGAACCATACCTGTGTTAGGCATAATTAGCCGCCTTGTCGATCAAAAAGGTTTTGATATTATTTTACAAAGCCTCCCTTCACTTATAACCCTTCAAGTTCAGTTGATTGTTCTAGGCACAGGCGATAAGCACTATGAAATAAAATTAGCCGAATGGTCTCAAGTCTATCCTGAGTATATAAAAGTTATTATCGATTTTAACGAAGCACTTGCCCATCAAATTGAAGCTGCCAGTGATATCTTTATAATGCCGTCCACATTTGAGCCTTGTGGACTTAACCAGTTATACAGCTTACGTTACGGGACTATACCGGTCGTTACACCCGTTGGTGGACTAGCAGATACGGTTACCGATGCGAGTAAGGAAAATATTGCTAACAATACTGCCAATGGAGTTGTGCTCACGGAACATACGTGTACCGCCTTATTAGTTGCTATAAAACGCGCGCTCTCACTATATAAAAAACCGAAAACATGGCGGCAGTTGCAAATGACAGCAATGAGTGGTGATTTTTCATGGCAAACCAGTGCCGCGCGGTATATCACCCTATACCAACAAGCGATCGAGAAGCGTTAATTTTTTTAACGCTAATAGTTATACTGGCTTTCTACTGCCGGCTATGTAATTTTCTTGCAGCAGGAAAACAGTCCTCACGCCATAGGCACTTTTCCTGGTCGCATTCACTACTAATCGGAGAAGCGAAACAGTCAAAATTACCTTCTGTGCGTTGAATGGCGTGAATCAATTTTATCTTGCTCACACGCGATGTTTTGATACCGTAGTCTTTCGCTAGTTTTCGTATTTCTTGCATGTTCATTATTTATATCCTCTTTGGTTTAAGACAACGCTACGCATGAAAAAATAGATTTAACTATTTTATAAACGCTGCCTTTTCATCTAGATACCAGTTAATATCGCCCAAGGTGTTAATCGGTAACACCTCTCCATCTTTAATACGTTTTATGGCATCTGTCTTTGTTCTTCCTGCTGCTAACACTACACGACAACGTACATCTTTTAGGGTACTAGCACTCAATGACACTCGCTCACTGGGCGCTTTGGGGGAGTTTTACACAGGAACCACAGCACGTACATCATTTAACGCTTCATTATCCGGAAATAAACTAGCTGTATGCCCATCCTCCCCCATGCCTAGAAAGGCTATATCAAAATGTTCAATCGAGCTAATCAGCTCATCATAAAGTTGAGCCGCTTTTTCAACACCTAACTCAACAGGAATGGAATAAACATTAGTATGCGATAAGCGCGACCAGAAAGTCTTTTTTAATAAGATGTCATTGCGCCCCATATGACCTTGAGGATAACAACGCTCATCACCTAGATACCAGTGAACTTTATGCCAAAATAATTTTTTATCCGCTAAATAACCAAGACAAATGACAGGGGCATCCCCCCCAGGCAAAATAACGTGACACTCACCTTTGTGCCGAATACTTGTTTGAATAAGATCAGCCATAAAATCTGCAGCCGCTTTCGATGCAGCATCAAAGGTTTTGTACACAAACCAGTTATTCATATTAATTAGTTAGGCTTCTGCCAACTACCTTCACAGTTATCAAACAATGCGTCCATTCCAAGCACATCCCAAGTACCGTCGGGATAACGTGAAATAGACATCCTATCTTTCCACATAGCTAATATTGGCCCGATAATTGACCAAGACTCTTCTACTTCATAAGCCCGCGAAAATAAGGTCGCGTCGCCGATAAGCACATCATGCAACAGGACCTCATAAGCCTCCGATACGTCCTTACCGTTTTCTGAATACGGTGCCCGCATCACCATGCGTTGGGTGTCGGTTGTTAAACCGGGCATTTTCGCATTCATTCGTAATTCAATACCCTTCAAACATCGATTTCGTTTTATTTAACTTGAACTTCATACTAAGCTGATCGTTCTTACTGATAAGAATGATACTAAAGAAAACCCCTGAGAATATTTACCGATACCTAGTCCTGCCTATTGCTATCGATAGCCCATTTATAAAGAGGACAAGCATTGCGATATTCGAAAAAATAAGGACCAAACTAAAACGACCCAACTGAAAGCCACAGCCTATTAGACCCAACATATTAAGCTGGGCCTAATATAATTAACCGCTTTACTCGATCTGAACGCTATGTCGTTTTGATTTTTTTAACTTGGGTAATGTTAATTCAAGAATGCCATTTTTGAACTTTGCTTTGGCTTCTTTTTCGTCCACTTCAGCAGGTAGTGATAAAGTACGATAGTAACCGCTACTTGAAATCTCACAACGGTAGTAATCCCCTTTTTCTTCTTTTTCTTCTTTGCTAGTAGAGCCGCTAATGCTGACAGTATTATTTGTTACAGATATATCAAGATCCTTCTTATCCACACCAGGTAATTCTGCTTTAACAATAATCTCATTATCCCGCTCTATAATATCGGTATTCGGCATCTGATCTTCCATCTCCCTCATTTTTGAAAATAATGGCCAATTTCTATTAAGTGGATATACCCGGTTACGTGATAGTGAATTATCAAACCATGACTCCATTTCTTCGAATGGATTTAAATTACGAAGAGGTTCAACTTTCTTTAAAGATTGTTTAGCTTCTGATTTAGTCATATCTACAACTCCTTTTTTTAATATTAGCGCTATTTACGACTAGCGTCGTTTAACTTATACGCCTAATGATTAAAAAAACCATGATTTAAATCAGGAAACATCATTAAATAACGATATTTTCTACGGCTTGGTTTCTTTTAGGGTAAGAGACCACGCTATACAGACTGCCGAATATTATCGATATTAACACCAAGTGAAATTGGAGCGGAGATTCCAGATTTACAGTGGTGAGTAGCTTCTTCAAACCTAACAATAAGCGATATAAAGACACCAACTTATTTTAGCTTCATCATCAAAGTCACTGAGTTACCTTGCTGATAGGGTGTTGGTATTGCGGCTCGTGTACAGGGAAATATCAAGAAACGTACATGCCAGCACGACACCTACTATCAAGCCGTTTTATATCTAAGTAAAACTAGGACTGGCCTCTATTGACTCAAGGACTATAGAGCGAATTTAATTTCATAATTGAAAATACCCGTCTGGGGCCAAACTGGTAGCCAGCATCACGTTATTAATATCTGCATGTTCTAACCAAGTTTTAACCAACAGGTGATCAGGCTCTAGCCAGAAGCTTTCAATAATTCCATAGAGACGGCAGAAACGAGACAGCTTTTTCAGCGTAAAGCTTAATTGATTCGCATTGCTATAATTTTCTGGGTGTTGCTCAATACATTTTTTCATCAGGCTTATTGTGTGCAGACCGATAGCCAGACCCAACTCACGAAATGCCAAGCGATATTCTGCGGCTAGGTTCAGTTGGTTATGCGTGATAAATTCCCGCAGACTAAGCTCAATATCACTCAATAGTGACTTTAGTTCAACGGTTTCTTGCAGAGAATGGGCATCGAATAATTGAACCAGCCTGTAAGCATCGGTTAGCAAGCCGCCGATGCCCAGAGCGTCTTTCGTCGCCCAGTTGCGGCCTGTACACATCGCGGTCATATCGTCAATTTCTGCCGTAAGACTCAGATCTGGCGGGGTATTGGTAAAACGTTTTGCAGTGGTTTCCAGCTGATAATAGGTGATCAAACCGTCGAGAGGATCATGTTGCCCCATCGAATAGACCATGGGACGAGAAAGGTCAATACTCATTTTCCAGTACATACGCTTTGCTCCACCCTCTGGGGGCATATACGTGAATGCAGCATGCGCCACCTTGGCGAGTTCCAGAGCCCATTGGTTATAAATACCGTTGCCTGTGTCCCGACTGACACAATTAAGCGCATGCATCCATTTCGTCAAATAATGAAAATATTGGCCATCCTGATCCCATTCCAAAGACTCATTAACAAGCTCGCTGGGTTGACGCTCATCCAGCTGCTTACCAATCCTTAAGCCTCCCTGGGTGGGATGCAGCTGCGCTTGTTCGTCGTCAAAACCACTGAGCCAACCGCTATGCGCACTGTCTTTGCGATGTCGCCCCAAGATTTGATGAACCTGACCAACTAGCTTTAATGCCCATTGCAAAAAAACCTGCTCCCCAGTTTGCCGATATAAAGTCAGATAATTACACACTGCAAAAGCATCGGTCCATAGGTAGCGACGTGGTTCACGAGACACATCGGAAAGCCCCGTAGAGGCTACAAATTCTTCCATGACGGAACGAACAATGACGATTTTTTGCATATATGGGCTAGCCTCTATATTAATTGCTCATCATCATAAAAGTAAGAACATGGTGAATCACATTAGCTTGGGCGCAGCTGAGCATAAGTACCCATCAATACAGCTTCTGCCAACACATGCCCTTGCATACAATCCAATAGCCTGTCCTTATCGGGACGGTGTAAATCCATCAATGTGCAACCCAGTGCATATAGCTTGAAAAAATACCGATGCTGCCCTATCGGTGGACAAGGACCACCATAGCCGACGCGACCCCAACTATTGATACCCTGCCGGGTTTCTTGAGGGAGTTCGCTGTCTTGCGCTGCTTCTGAAAGCCCGCTTGACTCTGGTGGCAGGTTATATAAAACCCAGTGTACCCAAGTCATTTCTGGTGCTTCTGGATCAGGCGCATCGGGGTCGTCCATTATCAATACTAGACTGCGCGAGCCTGTTGGTACACCAGCCCACTGTAGTGCTGGGGAAATATCCTCACCCTCACAGGTATAGCGTTTAGGGATCTCCTCCTGCGCATCAAAAGCAGATGACGCTATAGAAAAGCTCATATGACACCCCCCCTAGAGACCAAATGGAAAAGTATCAGGCATACCTTTTATGGTTTCCTTTGTTAATGGCTCAACTGCTCGAGTTTCATCAAACCATATATATTCATCAAACTGTTGTGGCAGTGATGCATAAAAATAGTGACTTTGCAATTCAGTTTCAGGCTGATAAATCACACCGATCGCGCGTTCTAGACGTTCCACAAGCAGCTTTTTACGGGTTATTTCCTGCAGGGGATTACGTAAAGGTAAAAGAAAATTATCAGTATCAACCTCATGAAAGACACGTTCATAACTGTCGATATGCGAAGCTTGTATCTGTTTCACTTCCATTGGCCCACCCCACTCAGAAGCCGCCGCAACGGTGCCATGATCAGTACCAAAGCCGATAAGATAGGCCGCATCAGCATATTCTTGACGCACAAGCTGGCCGATATTGAATTCACCACGAGCGCTCATTTGGGTTGCCCGCGCATCACCAACATGTGAATTATGCTCCCATATGATCGCTTTTGATTCAGAGCCTCTAAAAGCCAGCACAGACTGCAAGGTATCGAACATATGCTGATCACGCTGATTCCAGGAGTTATTTTCAGCATAATACATGGTGCGATAATAACGTTCAGCATTAGCCACTAGACGTGCATTTTGCTCTGCATCAAAGAACCGTTCCCCATCCGCTTTGGAATAACTCATGCGTTTGTTCAGTAGGTTTTGTAAGATGGTCAGCACATCGGCTTCGCATTCTCTGTACCGTTTGGTTATCGCCATTTGGCCATATAGCCCAGGGTCGCTGGCCCACGGTGTCAGACAGCCATAGCGTACTCTAGCCACTTCAGCTGTTTCAGGGTCAACTGTCTCCAGATAATTCAATACAGCATCTATCGAGCTATTCAGGCTATATAAGTCTAGCCCATAAAATCCTGCCTGCTTTTCGGGAGTAACAACGTTCTCATTGTATGCTTTTAACCAATGAGTAAATTCTTGTACGGAATGATTTGCCCACATCCAAGTGGGAAAACGGGAAAAAGGCACGCTTTTAAGTAAGGGGTCTGGTGATATACCATGAATATACTGATCAATATGTGTCGCATCAGGCCAGTCCGCTTCCACGGCAATAATTGTAAAGCCTTTCTTTTCGATCAATTCCTGAGAAATACGTGCTCGCATTTCATAAAATTCGGCCGTGCCGTGTGAGGCTTCCCCAAGTAACACTAAGCGACTATCCCCAATACGTTCTAGTAGGTTATCCAGCTTCACATCATTAATACTGGTAAAGTGTTCACTCGATTGATAAATCAACTTTGGTAAGCTTGTTTCGACTTTTTTTGCCGTCATTACCTCAGCTGTATCATCCTCCCAACCGGCAGCACCTATCAAGGGCACAAAGCGGACACTGCCTAGATCTTCTTCCTGGTACTCCAGTTCACTGATGCGCCTAACGCGAAGAAGTTTTTGCGTGCGCAAGCTAGAACCAACCGGGATGACCAAACGGCCACCGATAGACAGTTGTTCTTTCAGTGTTTCTGGTACCTTTGGCCCACCCGCAGCAACAACAATAGCATCGAAGGGTGCATGCTCCGGCCAGCCAAGCGTGCCATCACCCTGTAATACCTGAATGTTTTCATAACCCAGCTCCTCTAGCCGATGGCAGGCCGTATCTGCGAGGATTTTATGCCGCTCAACGGTATACACTTCTTTGGCTATTTCGGCTAGGACTGCAGCCGCATATCCAGAACCTGTACCCACTTCCAGCACACGATCCTCTGGCTTTAACTCAAGCGCTGCCGTCATTAATGCCACAATATAGGGTTGGGATATCGTCTGGCTCGCCGCAATCGGCAAAGGTCTGTCACTGTAGGCAAATTCAACCAGTTCAGTAGGAACAAATTTTTCACGAAGTACGGCCTTGACAGCCTTCAGCACAACAGAATCATGCAAACCACGCGCAGCCAGCTGGTAATCTATCATTTGCTGCCTTAAGTCGTCGAATGTACTCATCGTTACCTCCTAGTAATTAGTTGATTTTAATCCGTTATTTAGTAGCAATCACTAAAGATTAATCCTATTAATTCCACAAACTCGGAGTTATGTTCCAGTCCAGTCATGCGACACAAGTCCGTATACATTTCTAGTTCATTGATAATACACCTAAACCTCGTTAATTCCCAAACTATCCTGTGGTTGATAACGATTGTCAACCTACTAGTCATCAACGAGCATTTTATTCACTCCAGTCACGTCAGGTTACCTTGGTAAAAGGAAATAATTTACACCCTTTACATAATTGTAATTGCTTACAACGAATACCGAGCTTCGCTGCCAGTTCAGGTGACGACTTAACGGGTTATAGAAATCTCGACTTTGCTAGACAGTTTATACAGAATACCACCTAATATCAGGAGTCGAGATTATGAATCAGCAAGCTCAACGAGATATATCTAGAAAACTAAAGGTTTTAAATCACGCTCAAGACATCGGT
>Ga0209121_10002855_pt1 | contig 17175 bp, 11 predicted proteins | sample Cruoilmetagenom3_FD_187292 | JGI IMG/M metagenome (GOLD analysis project Ga0209121, IMG submission 187292) | Oil polluted marine microbial communities from Coal Oil Point, Santa Barbara, California, USA - Sample 3 (SPAdes) (version 2) | ecosystem: Environmental > Aquatic > Marine > Oil seeps ... | reverse complement strand
CCGCCGCCGTAATGAAGGCACTATGGCCTGGGTTTTCTCAGCGCCGGCGATCATCTTGCTCGTCGTTTTTCTCATCGTCCCCTTTCTGATGGCTTTCGGCCTGTCCTTTACCAATCAGCGACTCATTCCCAACCCCAACCTTCCCACCCAATTCGTCGGCTTGCGTAACTTTGTACGGATGCTGAAAGACGAAGCCTTTCTGCGCGGGTTGCTGAATAACTTTTACTTTGTGATCGTCGTCGTCCCCCTGCAGACGGCGCTGGCGCTGCTGCTGGCCATCTTGGTGAACCAAAAACTCAAGGCGATGAACCTCTTCCGCACCGTCTATTTCAGCCCCGTGGTCACTACTATGGTCGTGGTGGCCGTCATCTGGACCTTCCTCTACAACCCTGGTGAGGGGCTGATCAATGAATTCATCCAGACCATCACTTTTGGCCTCGTGGGACCACAAAAATGGCTGCAAGACACCAAACTTGTCTTCCCGGCCATTATGCTGCTCTCCATCTGGCAGGGGGTGGGGTTTCAGATGGTGATCTACCTGGCGGGCCTCCAGGACATCCCCGGCTCGCTGTACGAAGCCGCGGAAGTGGACGGGGCTAACAAATTGCAACAGTTCTTTTACATCACTCTGCCCCAGTTGCGCAACACCACCATCTTCGTGGTGTTAGCCACCACCATCCTGGCTTTCAAACTGTTCACCCAGGTCGAGGTCATGACCAAAGGCGGCCCTGAGAACGCATCTATGACCACCATCGTTCACGTCGTACACCAGGGCTGGGGACAACTCAAGGTGGGGTACGCCTCGGCGATCAGCATCGCTTTCTTCCTGATCGTGCTGGGCGTTTCCATGATTCAACGGTACTTCTTGCGCGAAGAAAGGGCGGTGGAGTGATATGACGACTACAACTGCACCTTACAGTATGGGTTACCGGCTCAGAAAGGGCGTCCGAACTGGGTTCACGTACCTGGTTATGACCCTGCTGGCCATCTTTTTCCTCTTCCCCATCGTGTTCATGCTCGTCTCGTCCATCAAGAGCAACGAAACGCAGGTGATGGCCGATATGAGCAGCTTGTATGCCTTTGTGCCCCGGGGTGAACTGGGATTGCAAAACTATACCGACGTTTTTGAACAACTGGACTTTGGCCAGTTGATGTTCAATTCGGTGTTCATCGTGGGGATGACGGTGTTAGCGGGATTGGCCATCAACAGCCTGATGGCCTACGGCCTGGCCCGCCTGCGCTTTAAGGGGCGTGGCCTATTGCTGGGCGTGGTCGTCGCGCTGATCATCATCCCCTTCGAAGCGGTGGCCGTGCCGCTGCTGCTGCTGGTGAACCGTTTGCCCTGGTTTGGCGGCGCGACCACCTGGCTCGACACCTACCATGTTCAGATCATCCCCTTCATCGCCGACGCTTTCTCAATCTTCTTGTTCTACCAGTTCTTCATCGGCCTGCCCAAAGATCTGGAAGAAGCCGCATTGGTGGACGGCGCCAGCCTGCTCCGCATCTTCTGGAACATCGTGCTGCCGTTATCCAGGCCGGTCTTCGCCACCGTGGCCATCCTCCAGTTTCTCACCCACTGGGGCGACTTTCTCTGGCCTTTGATGGTCACGCGGGGACCGGAAGTGCGACCACTGATGATCGGGATGCAGCAATTCTTTGGCCTGGATCCCAAAATCTGGGGCGACATCATGGCTTTTGCCTCAATGATCACTATCCCCGTGCTGATCGTCTTCCTGCTATTCCAGAAGTGGTTTGTGCAGAGTGTGGCTTCAACGGGCATCAAGGGCTAATGCCATCCTGTCCCACTGGCGACTCCCCAACCACGTCCTCGCGGGTGACCTTCTAGGCCTGGCCCGCAGGGGCGGGCAGGACAGGCCAACTGCGGGGACACAGCAATCTCAGAGGATTTTCTCGCCCTACGTCAGCAGCCGCTCACTCAGCAACACGCCGTCAGCGAACCAGTCTGGAACCGGTCACTGGTACGCACTGCCTGATCGCTGAAATGCCTGACACACCAATCGTTCTCCAAGAAAAGCACAAAGCGTTTCTTGCCTCCCGCAGGAAACACGTGTTAATGATCACCAACCACGGCATCCATCAGTGGAAGATCATCCCTGGCCTTCCAGACACAGGGGGACAGAACGTCTTTGTGAACCAACTTACAGAGGCGTTGGCTAAACTCGGCTTCAAGATTACAATTGTGAACCGCGGTGGGTATGCTCATCCTGCTACAGGGGAATGGCGTCAAGGACTTCACTACAAAGACGAGCACCAGCGCATTCTGTACCTGGAGGATGGCAGAAACGAATTTGTTCGCAAGGAAGATATGGGCGAACAGATACCCAGGCTCGTCGAATTCCTGAAGAATTTCCTTGATGCTGAAGGAACAAAGGTTAATTTGATTCTTTCCCACTATTGGGACGGGGCTAAGATCGGCGTTCTATACAACAAAAGCCGTCGAGAGCAAGTAACGCACGTGTGGGTACCTCATTCTCTTGGCACTCTCAAGAAACGCAACGTCACAAAAGACCAATGGGCCAGGCTGCGAATAGACGAGCGAATAGAAACTGAAAAGGGCCTCATCGGTGACCTGGACGGCATTGCGGCCACATCTTCTATCATAAAGTGGGCTTTGCAGAAAGACTATGGGTACACCACCTCGTTGTTTCTTCCCCCCTGTATTGACACAGCCCGCTACTATCCACGCAAAGTAACAGACGACGAAAGTATATGGAGTTTTCTGAGCCGACACTCAGGGCTGTCAGCGGAAGAAGTGCGTGGATGCAAGATTGTCACGGAAATCAGTCGTACAGACACCACAAAGCGGAAGAATGTGTTGATAAAGGCTTTTGCCAGAGCCCACCAACGAGTTCCGAACAGTTTACTTGTGATCTCCATAGACGACAGCCAGGAGAAACTGGCTCAGGAACTGAAGCGTTTGATCCGCGCCTGTAATGTGGAAACCCACACCGCAGTGGTGGGCTCCGTTTGGGATATATTACCAACCCTTTACGCTGTTACAGACATCTATTGCACGCCTTCTATTATGGAAGGTTTTGGCATGTCGGCGCAGGAAGCCGCTGCAACCAGAGTCCCTGTTGTGGCAAGCCACCTGGTTCCGTTCGTGGAAGAATATTTGTTGGGAACAGAAGTCAAAGAAATCCGGTACGACGAGGATTCTGGCCACCACTTGCAGCAGGGAAGTGGCGCTGTTGTGATCCAGGCAGACGATGTGAGCGGATTTGCCTATGCTTTAGAGATGCTTCTTTCGGATGATGCCCTGAAAAAAGAGATGGGAGAAAACGCCTATAAAACCACAATCCCCTACTTCACCTGGCGTAGTAGGGTAAGCGCCTTCCTTGAAGAACTCGGTGTACCGATACCTGGAGTTGACAAACATGAGCCAGCAACTCACTCGCAAGGCCCTCAAAAAGAAAAGGATTCTGCAAGCAGAAGACATTGAACGGCTCTCCTTTCCTCAGCTCGTGAGGCTTTTTCAAGAGGAGAAAAGGATTTCTGCTTTCATTCCAGATGGCGTATGTCAAATTGATCGCAGAAACGGAGATCGCATTCTATACAGTTCCTCTCGCGCTCGCCGTCCCCACGATAACCGGCCGACAGTCTCAGTTTCCACAGAAAAGGAATGTGCCGTCTGTCAGGGCAAAACGACCGGCATTGTGGACGTGGCTGACCTCAGCGAAGGCTTTACTTTCATCAACAAGAATCTCTTCCCTATTCTATATCCGTTGGAGCCGTTCGCTTCAAAACATCTGGCGGATCCGGGAGATCGCGCTTTGGGACCTGAGGGGATATTGGCTTACGGCCTTCATTTCCTTCAATGGACGTCGTCTCAGCACGACAAGGACTGGCACAATATGCCGCTGGCGGACCGGGTGGTGGTCATGAAACGGCTCGCTGTTTTGGAAAGGAAACTTCTCACCGCATCTGCGGGAGTGATGCCTGCCGGCAAATCATGGGGCGACAGGGAAGGCCGGTACGGTTTTGTTTCTATCGTCAAGAACCATGGGCGTCTCGTAGGCGGCTCACTCACTCACGGCCACCAACAGATTGGTTTCAGCAACGTGATGCCCAGGCGTTTTCGCGATAACTGGCGTTTTGAAAAGGACAAGGGGGAACCTTTCTCCGCCTATCTACTGCGCGAAAACCCCTCCGAACTCTTGCTCCGGGACTACGGGCCGGCTGTGCTTCTCGTACCGTACTTTATGCGGCGGCCATTCGACATGATGCTGCTCTTGAAAGACGTGAGCAAGCGGTATCTCCACGAGCTGACCGACGCCGAAATAACTGCTGTGGCCGACGGTTGGCACGATGTCATTCGAGCCATACTTTTGTTGATGCCGGAAGTTGGCAGGGAAATGGCGTACAACGTCATCACCAACAACGGGCCTGGAGCCGGGCTTTATTTTGAATTTCTTCCATATACCCAGGAAGTCGGCGGGTTTGAACATCTCGGCCTTTTTGTATGCCAGGAGAGTCCACAAAATGCAGCCGCTCGTATACGCGAGGTTCTGATACGGTAACTGCGAACCTGGTTGTGGGGTTCGAGTCCGTCCCCGTCATTTTCGATGATGCACATTGCCTTTCTCAATCCGCAAGGAAACTTTGACCCCGACGATAGGTACTGGACCGAACACCCCGACTTCGGCGGGCAATTGGTCTATGTGAAGGAACTCGCATTGGCTATGGCCAAACTAGACCACCACGTGGACATCGTCACCCGGCGCATCGTGGACCCCGCCTGGCCCGAGTTCTCCGCTCTCCTCGATGGCTACTCCAGCCAGCCCAACGTCCGCATCGTGCGCATCCCCTGTGGCCCCAACCACTTTCTACCCAAGGAAGAGCTGTGGCCTTACCTGGGGACCGACTGGGTGCCGGGCATTTTCGACTTTTACCGGGACGAAAGGGCTATGCCTCACGTGTTCACTGCTCACTATGCCGACGGTGGCTTGGCGGCGACGCTCATTCGGCGAGAGACAGGCATTCCCTTCACTTTCACCGCCCATTCGCTGGGCGCACAAAAGATGGACAAATTGAATGCCTCACCTGACAACCTGGCCGACCTGGACGCCCGCTACCATTTCTCCCGGCGCATCGCCGCCGAGAAGGTGAGCATGAACCACGCTGGGCGCATCGTCACCAGCACTCGGCAGGAGCGGATGGAGCAATACAGTCACCCGGCCTATCGCGGCGCGGTGGACGTGGCCGATGACCATCGCTTCGCTATGATTCCCCCCGGTATCAACCGACGCATCTTCTCGCCGGAACCGGCCCGAGCCGACGAAGTCATTCAGCGATGCATCGAAGCGGCTATCGTCCGCGACATCGCCGCAGGCCGGCGGGGCCTACCCCTCGTCGTCTGCTCCAGTCGTCTGGACCGCAAAAAGAATCACCTGGGCCTGGTACGCGCCTTCGTCCAGAGCGAGTCGTTGCAAGCGGCTGCCAACCTGGCCATCGTCATCCGGGGACTTGACGGTCCCCTACACCAGCGCGACCGATTGAGTGGCGAAGAGCGAGGCATTCTGGATGAGATCGCTGCCCTCCTCGACGAGAGTGGACTATGGGATGCTGTCACTTCCTTCCCCCTCAATGGCCAGGCAGAGCTGGCTGCCGCCTACCGCCACTTGGCGACGCGCCGCTCCGTTTTTGCTCTCACCGCCCTCTACGAGCCCTTCGGCCTGGCTCCGCTGGAGGCGATGAGTTGCGGCCTACCAGCCGTCGTTACCAAAAACGGCGGCCCCAGCGAGAGTATGCAGGAGAATGGGAAGGAATTCGGCGTGTTGGTGGACCCTACCGACCCGGCCGACATTGCGCGCGGGCTGGTGCAGGTACTCACCTCCGGAAAGGCGTGGCACCGCTACCGGGAGGCAGGGATATACCGTGTGGTCTCTCGTTACACCTGGGAACGCACCACCGAGGGATACCTGGCAGTGATCAAGGCGATGGTGGAGCAGAGGTCCCCGCCGGGCGAATTGCCCGTACCCGCTTATTTCACCCATCCCACCCCGGAAACCGACATCCCCCTGGTCAACCTGGGCGACATCTAATCCTACCAAGCGCAAGCTGACTTCCAGGCCAGGCCCTGCTCAGACCGGTCTCTGACCGTGCCCGATAGTGCCTTTGGCCCGGCCGATGGTGGCTCGGTCGGGAGACCGGCCACAGCGGTGGAAGAGACTGAGCAGTTACCCAGGCGCAAACTAATTTCCAGGCCGGGCTCCAGGTGACTTTGGAGACCTGGCTTTGTGTTCTATCCGCCTGGCAGGTATAATTGTAGAGTGTGCAGACTGACTTGCCGGGAGGTAAGCGATGGAGGACGAGAGAGGTGATCTACAGCAGAGGCAATTGAATCAATCTGCGGCCGATCTGATCAAACTCCGCGGGGCGTCGCTGTCCCAACTGGCGCTGATTGTCAGCGCGGCTGGGTTCGTGTGGTTGCTGCTCACACCTACACCGGTGCGCCCTGCGGAAATCGCTCTGTCAGTGGGGTTGGTGGCACTGGGGCTGAGCGTGGGCTTCCTACACTCGCGTCTCGGTCCACTTCACACCTCGCTGTTTCTGATAGGCGGGCTGCTTCCCGTCATCACGGCGGCTATCTGGCTCTACCCGGGGCGGCCACTGGCGCCGCTGCTGGCGTTGCTGGTACTCTTTGCTAGCGCGCTGCTGGGACCGGTCGCCGGAGCCTGTGTGACAACTGCCTCCTCGCTGCTCTTGATCGTCCTGCGTGTACGCTGGCCGACCACCGTCCCACCAGACCTGTTCTGGGTCACGCTGCCACTCATCGTCCTGACTGAGGTCTCGGTCTGGTTCTTCGACCGGCCACTTGCGACGACGTTAACCTGGACGTGGAAGAGTTACGAACTGGCGCGCCAGGAGCGAGAGAAGGCACTCGAACAGCGCGCTGAACTCAAGCGGCTCAGCAGGGAACTGGAGAATGCCGTCCAGCGATTGGAGAAAATGAACGTCGAATTGGAGCGGGCGCGCCGGGCGGCGGAGGAAGCCTGGCGGCTCAAAGCCAACTTCGCGGCAGCCATCAGTCACGAATTACGCACGCCGCTCAATCTTATCGTGGGTTTCAGTGAGATGATCGTGGCCGCGCCGCACAGTTACGGCGTCCCATTGCCGCGTGCCTACCGCAAGGACCTGGAGTCGATCTACCGCAACGCGCAACAACTTTCAAGCCTGATTGACGATGTGCTGGACCTGAGCAAGATCGAGGCCGAACGCATGCGGCTGAACCGGGAGGCGACACACCTGGCGACCGTGGTGATGGAAGCGGTGGATATGATGGCCAGTCTGGTGAAAAACGAAGGGCTGACCCTGAACGTCAACGTGGCTGAAGGGCTTCCACTGCTGTTCGTGGACCGCACGCGCGTGCGCCAGATCATCATCAACCTGATGAACAACGCCATACGCTTCACCGACGCAGGGAGCATCACCGTCGAGGCCTGCGCGAGCGGGTCGGACGTGATTGTTGCAGTGCGTGATACGGGCATAGGCATTGCGGAGGAAGACCTGCCCTCTGTGTTTGAAGAGTTCCGCCAGTTTGACGCACCAGCCGGCCACCGACGGGGAGGGACAGGACTGGGCCTGACCATTAGCAAGCAATTCGTGGAACTGCACGGCGGTCGGATGTGGGTAGAAAGCAAATTGGGAGAGGGCAGTGCGTTCTACTTCTCGTTACCAGTGGAGCCAAGACTGGTAGTGCAGACGGCGCAGCGGCCATGGGAAACATGGGTGCGCCTACCTTCAACCAAGGAAAAGCCCGCACAGACAGTGGTCGTGGTGGGAGAGGAGGTAGCAGCGCAGCTGTTCCAGCGCGACATGGAGAGCTATCAGGTGATCGGTGTGCGCGAGGCCAGCGACGTGAGCACCGTTGCCGCCCAGCAGCCAGTGTATGCCGTGGTCGAAACGACGACGTCCACCAGGCAAATGTGGCAACGGCTACGTCAGGCGCGCCGCAACGCCTACGGGGCCCTCACCTTCGTCTGCCACATGGCCCGGCCGTCGTTGCCCAGCCGCTACGAGTTGCCCTTTGAGGTGTTGGTGAAGCCTCTCGAACGCGAACGATTGGCCAGCGTGTTGCAACGCCTGGGATCAGTGCGCAACTTCGTGGTGGCCTGCGACGACCTGGAGGTTGCACGTCTGCTGCAGCAGATGCTCCACGCCAGCCTGGAGGGTTGCCAGGTACAACAGGTCTACAATGGCGCACAGGCCATCGCTTTGCTGGAAGTGGTGCGGCCCGACGCAATCTTCCTGGATCTCCAGGAAAGTAAACCTGATGCCTACGATGTGGCCGAGTGGATGCAACAAGACATGGACTTACGCACCGTCCCGGCTGTGGTGCTCACGACTGAGTCGCCAGAGGCAACACTAGAGTTTGACCTAGTGGGGATGGCGCGGCGGGAGGGCTTTTCGTTCCACGAACTGGTGCGCGGACTGGGTGCTACTCTGAATGCGTTGGCACCGCATCTCCCGCGTATGGCCGCAGAGCCTCCAGCAGAGCCTGCTGCGTGACCGGCTTAACCAGGAACCCGGCGGCGCCCAATGTGCGGGCTAATTCTTCCTCCTTGAGCACCGAGCAGACAATGATCGGAATATCACGCGTGAGAGGGTCGTTCTTGAGCGTCTGCAGAATGGACCACCCATCGCGTGAGGGCATCATCAGATCAACCGTGATGACCTGCGGTTGCACATGGCGGGCGATCTCCAGTGCCTGCATCTCGTCGCTGACACCGATCACACGGAAGATACCGCTGAGATAGCGACGGAACAGGCTCACCAGTTCCGGGTTATCATCCACGACCAGCACCGTGGCCGACCGCATCGCCGGCAAGAGGATATGTACGCTGAACCAGTTTGCCTCCTGCGCCTGGATGGTCAACTGCCCCCCTTGCATCTCCAGCAGGCGACGTCCCACACCCAGGCGCGTATCCTCACGTTCCCAATCACCCGGCCGGCCGCCAGGGATGCGCAAACGCATGGTCACGGCGATGGAAGGCATCTCCTGGCGGACGGTCAGTGTGATGCCCTCTTTGCTGGCATGCTCCAGCGCCTCAATCAGCAGGCTGAGCAACGCATGGCGCAAGATCACGGGGTGCATTGACACGCGCATCATGCTTTCCGGGCCAGCCATATCTTTGAAGAACGTGTGAATAGTGATACCCTTCTGCACGCTCACGTCGCTCAAGGTATCCAGCACGCCTGGCAGCGTCTCATCCAGCGCGGCCCCGTCCCCCGGCGCGAGTTCGCCCAGACGCATCAATTCCGTCTCCAGGGGCGACAGTGCGCTCCCGATGTCCCCCGCCTCTACTGTGGTAACCGTCGGGGGCTGCCTGGCCTGCAATTGCAGATGCCTGGCCCACAGGATGGTCGTCACGGCATTCAGCCCCTTGCGCAGGTCACGGCGCAGTTGGCGCTGGCTCACGTTCAATCGCCGTGCTACTTCAGAGAGGCCCAGCCCTTCGACGTAGCGCAGCCTGAGTGCCTGGTAGACTCGCCGGCGGGGTGAGGAAGGTGACAGTGATGGCGGTGGCTGTGCCTGCTGGACGGTGTCCAACAGCAGGCGCTGCAAGGCGACCCCGCGCCGGGTCGGATCGGCGTCGAGGACGAGCCAGTCGGCCAGGCTCGACCTCTGGAGTTGAGCATAGTCGTAGAGGTCGGACATGGCTTTGCGGACGAGTTGGGCAAATTGATCCTGGTTGATCATCGCGAATCCCGCCGTGCGCGCGAGTTACACCAAACCGCGCTCAGTATAACACGCTCATGGCACACCGGCAAGTCTGGCCGCAACCTGTCCACAATTTGGCCGCAGGCCCATTGATTGCCAGGTCGCTTTATGATAACATACAGATGAATATTCACCAATCTCCATGGCAGACAGCAGCGTTCATCTGCCGATTCTCCACAGGTGGCCAGATCGCGCGGCGGAGTGCATGCCTAAACGTAGATGAGGAACGCCGAGAGAACCAAGGGAAGAAAGGAGGTGACCGTTCGAGCGGATAGTAACGTCTGACCAGTGCCTAACATTTGTCTCAGTAACCCGATTTCAATTACTAAAGACTAAAGGAGGGAAAAAGATGCGAAAGTCTACGCTTTTGAACCTGCTCGCTGTCCTGATCCTTGTGATGCTGGCTGCCTGCCAGCCGGCAGCGGCGCCCACTGAAGCCCCACCCGAGGCTGGCCCGGTCACCCTCAACGCGCTGTACATGAACCAGGCTGGCTATTCAGACACCATCCTTCTGGATATGGCTGACCAATTCCACAAGGCAAACCCGGACGTCGAGGTCAACTTCACCTTCGTCAAGTACGACGAGTTGCACGACAAGATCGTCACCTCGGCCGCAGCATCCACCGCCACCTACGACGTGATCCTGCTGGACCTGATCTGGACAGCCGAGTTTGGTCACAAGGGCTACGTCATCCCGCTGGATGACAAGATCACCCAGGATATCAGAGACGACATCGCGCCGGCCATCTTCGACGCCTTCATCTACAAGGGCAAGACCTGGGCCTTCCCCTTCCTGGCCAACTTCCAGTGTTTCTTCTATAATATTGACCAACTCAAGCAGGCCGGCTTCGATGCCCCCCCGGCGACGCTGGAAGAGTGGTACGACCAGATGGTGGCTCTCAAGGAACAGGGCATCGTCACCTACCCGTACATTGACTCCTGGAACCAGAAGGAGGGCCTCACCTGCGACTACGTGCGCACCGCCGCCGAGTTCGGTGGCGACCTGTTTGACGCAGACGGCAACCCGGTGATGGACCAGGGCGCGGGCCTGAAGGCGCTGCAGTTCATGCGCAAACTGGTTGACGAGGGTCTGGCCGATCCGGCCTCCATGACCACGGACGAACCGGGGGCTATGAATGCCTTCGTCTCCGGAGCGGTCACATTCAACACCAACTGGACCTTCGTGCGTGGCAACATGCTGGATCCCGAGGTGTCCACGATCGTCGAATCGGCCCGCACCGGCCTGATCCCGCCGGCCGAAGGGGTCTCGGCCCCGGCAGGCTCGATCAGCGGCTTCCAGGGGCTGGCCATCATGGCCAACTCTAAGAATCAGGATGCCGCCTGGGAGTGGATCAAGTTCGCCACCAGCCCTGAGGTCCAGGGCCAGCACCTGGAGTCAGAGTTCCCGGTCTGGACGTCGGTGCAGAACTCGGAGGAGGAGAAGAGGATCAACCCCGACGCCGGATTCTACGCCACGAACCTGGCCAACGTCCGCCACCGTCCCAAGGTGCACAACTACCCGCAGGTCTCGACGATCATCATGGAAGACGTCCACAGGTGTCTGCTCGGGGAGATGAGCCCTGAGGAAGCCACCGCCGACATGGTGACCCGCATCAAAGCACTGGACTAAGTCGCAGTTCCGGCTATACATGCTCACCTTGAGGGGGCGCTCGTCTGCTCCCTCAAGGTGACGCTCTTATGGTGAGGTGTAGAATGGCTGAATCGGTCGTGCGTCGTGGCAAAGCAGGGCTGCTTCGAGTCGGGCGACGCCGGGGTGAGCAGAGATTTGCCCTGGCGTTGATGACCCCGGCGCTCCTGGTCACGCTGCTCGTGACTCTCGTCCCCCTGCTCTACGCCTTATACCTCAGTTTCCACAAGGCCGAGATCGTCGTCGTGGGCGGCAGGGGCGGTTTATTGACAGAATTTGCAGGTCTCAAGAACTATCTCTATTTTCTGAGAGACAGCCGCTTCTGGTACTCGGTGCGCCTGACCTCGTACTTCACCATCACCTCGCTACTCATCGAAATGGTGGCCGGCATTGGCATGGCCTTGGTGTTGAACGAGGAATTCTTTGGCCGGGGCATAGTGCGCGCCCTCTTTATTCTACCGTGGGCGGTGCCGACCGTGGTCAATGCACGCATGTGGGGACTGATCTTCGAGCCACACGCTTACGGCGCTCTTAACGGCCTGCTGCAAACCCTGCACATCCTGGGGCCGACAGAAACCTTGAACTTCCTGGCTCCCATTCCCATTTTTCAGAACGTGCCGCTGCTGGGTGAGATCACCTCCTGGCTGGGGGCAACACAGGGCATCAACTGGCTCATCATCGGCGACACGTGGAAGGTACTTCCAGTCGTGGCGCTGCTGACGCTGGCCGGCCTGCAAACGATCCCACGCGAACTCTACGAGGCGGCTGAGGTAGACGGCGCGAATGCCTGGCAGCGTTTCTGGCTGATTACTCTGCTCCGGCTGCGCCCCGTGTTGGTGGTCATCCTGGTCTACCGCACAATGGAACTGTTCCGTGTGTTCGACATCATATACATCCTGATGGCCTACACCATCCCGGTATTGGCGATTGAGACGTTCCGCCAGGCTTTTGTGTTCGGTCTATTTGGGAAGGGCTCAGCGATTGCCTTCCTCATTGGCCTGCTCATCCTCTTAGTCGCCTTCATCTACATCCGCCTCATTTACGTCGAGGAGTAGAACACTATGACCTCGAACATCCGTCGCCGTAAGAGCACGCGCAAGATCCTGTCGAGGGCGATATTGTACGTGCTGGTAGTGCTGATTATGGTCTGGACTCTGGCCCCCTTCACCTGGTTGTTCATCACCAGCATCTCGACGCAGGTCAAACTCAACCGGATTCCCATCCAATGGCTGCCCGATCCCCCGACCTTTGAACATTATGCTGCCATGTTCGACCCCGCCAGTCCCACAGGCGCGCTCTTCTTGGCCGCGTTGCGCAATTCCCTCGTCATAGCCGGCACGACCACCATCCTCTGTCTGATCTTTGGTGTGTTGGCTGCCTACGCACTGGCCCGCTTCGTCTTTCCCGCCAAGAACGTTCTGATCATGGGTATGCTCGCCACGCGCTTGCTGCCCACTATCGCTCTGGTCATACCTTTCTACGTCATCATCGTCAGTTACGTTGACCCGATAATTCCAATGTTCGACACCAGGCATAATCTGGTTATCCTGTACATGTCGTTCATCATTGGCCTGGTAGTCTGGATCATGCGCGGCTATTTTGCCACCATCCCCGAGGAACTGGAAGATGCGGCGATGGTGGATGGCTGCACCCGCTTGCAGGCCCTGACCCACGTCATCCTGCCTCTCTCGGTGCCAGGCCTGGTGACGACCGGCCTGCTGGCCTTCCTGCTGGCCTGGGACGAGTTCCTGCTGGCGCTGATCTTCAGCCGTACACCAAACGCCTACACGTTGCCCTACTTCGTATTTATCGTGGGCAGCAGCCAATACTACCAGTCGCCGGCCGCAGTCGCCGCAGGCGGCTTCCTGGCCGCTTTGCCACCGGTGCTCCTGGCTCTCATCTTCCAGCGCCGGCTGGTGAGCGGTTTGACGGCCGGGGCCGTGAAGGGATAAGTAAGATCTGCCATTCCGGTAAATGTCGGGATCAGCCGACCGGCGAGATACCCATCTCAGCCGCACGGCGCGCCGCCGGGACGTAGAAGCGTTCGGTGTACTCCTTGATCATGCGGCGGGTGCAGAAGACCGGCACCGTCGTGCGGATTGCCTCCTTCATCATCCCCACCCAGCCCCGGGGCACATTGTCGGCATCGCGCTTGTAGAACAGCGGCACAACCTCGTTTTCCAGTAAGCGATACAGCGCCTCCGCGTCGGCGGCGTCCTGCACCGCCGGGTCGTCGTGTTGCGGCCCGGAGTCAATCGCCCAGCCGTTGGCCCCATTGTACCCCTCGGCCCACCAACCATCAAGGATGCTCAGGCTGGGGATGCCGTTGGCGGCCGCCTTCTGGCCGCTGGTGCCGCTGGCCTCGCGGGGAGGGCGGGGAGTGTTCAGCCACACGTCTACTCCTTGCACCAGATAGCGCGCCACCTGCAGGTCGTAGTCCTCAATGAAGGCGATGCGCCCTCCCATCGCTGGGTCTCTGGCAGCATTATAGATGTGTTGAATGAGCTGCTTGCCCCCATCGTCGGCCGGGTGGGCCTTACCGGCGAAGATGAACTGCACAGGCCGATACCGGTCGTGCAGCAGCCGCTTCAGCCGATCCAGATCGTGGAAGATGAGAGTGGCTCGCTTGTAGGTGGCAAAGCGCCGCGCGAAGCCGATGATGAGCGCGTCAGGATCGAGGAACGTACCGGCGCACAGCACCTGCTCCGCGTCCATTCTTCTCTTAACACGCCGCCGTCGTGCCCGCTCACGGATCAGGCTCGTCAGTTTGCGCTTGAGGTGCAGGTGGGCAGCCCACAGCTCATCGTCGGGCACGTCGAGGATGCGTTCCCATAGCGCAGGGTCGTCGTGGTGCTCGATCCAATCGGGTCCCAGGTACTTACGATAGATCTTGTTCACCGCCTCGCCGATCCAGGCCGGCACGTGGATGCCGTTGGTGACGTGCGAAATGGGCACTTGTTCCACCGGTTTTTCGGGCCAGACCGACTGCCACATGCGGCGTGACACCTCACCATGTAGTTTGCTTACACCGTTGCATTGCCCGCACACACGCAGCGCTAGCGCGGTCATGTTGAAGCCCTGCCAATTCCCCACGTGGCTGCCCAGTTCCAGGAACTGCTCCCGGTTCAACCCCAGACGGGGCCAATAGGTGTGAAAGTATTTCTCAACCAGGTGGAAGGGGAAAACATCGTGACCTGCTGGCACCGGCGTGTGGGTGGTGAAGACAGTCGTCGCCTGCACCACCCGGCGGGCCTCGTCAAACGACTGCCCGGCCTCGACCAGTTCGCGCGCGCGCTCCAGCACCAGGAAGGCGGAATGGCCTTCGTTGAGATGAAAGACGAGTGGCTTAACCCCTAGTGCCCGTATGACGCGCACGCCACCGACACCCAACACGATCTCCTGCTGGATGCGCACCTCCTGGTCACCGCCATACAGCCGGGCGGTGAGTTCCCGGTCCCAGGGGGCATTCAGATCATTGTCGGCATCCATCAGGTAGAGATGCGTGCGGCCGACCTGGACGTGCCAGACCTGCAGTTGCACGGTGCGGTCACCCACTTCGACGGGGACGAAGAGGCAGCTCCCATCGTCGCACAGAGCCTCACGAATCGCGACCTCCTCCGGGTTGAAGCGTGGGTAGACCGCCTCCTGCCACCCATCGCTGGTGATGCGCTGGCGGAAATATCCCATCTCGTAGAGGAAGCCCACTGCGACGAAGGGCAGCCCGATATCGCTGGCCTCTTTGCAGTGGTCACCTGCCAGCACTCCCAGACCGCCAGCGTAGGTGGGCAGCGATTGGTGCAGCCCGAACTCAGCAGAGAAGTAGGCAACGGGGCGGGCCGTCAGATCAGGGTACTGAGCAGGGAACCAGAGATGTCCATTGCTCAGGTCGGCGTCAAGCGCCATTAACACCGCATCGTACTGGCGGAGGAAGAGAGGATCGGCAGCCAATTCCTCCAGCCGTTCTGACGACACCTCCAGCAGCATTTTCACCGGGTTGTGGCCGGTGCTCCGCCACGACGGATAGTCGAGCATCTTGAACAAATCACGGGCTTTGCGGTGCCAACTCCACCAGAAATTGTACGCCAGTTCCTCCAGACGCACGATGCGCGGGGGGATCTTGGCCGACAGCGATGAGGTTTCAGTCTGCACAGATTCTCCTCCTGAGACAGGATAGAACAATCCCGTAGGGGCGCGGTGACCGTGCCCTCAAGGGATTTTGAGCAAGATGATGGCCAGCACAATGATGGCGACGATGGCGAACTCCACCAGGATTGACGCACTCAGGCGCTCCAGCAGGTGCTGGTGAGCCACGTTGACAGCGATGTAAAAGATGAGCAACAGGAACAGCCCACCGACCCAGGCACTGATTTGCCAGTAATTCAGTGCCCAGGTGCTCTCACCAACGATGAGGCCGACGATGCCGGAGAACAGAAGCACGCGCCGCAGCGGCACGTCCGCCACGCTTAGCAGGTCAAGTGCCAGCAGCGTGGCTGTAAGCAGTGTCAGGGTGGCGGTCACCAGGCTGCGGGTGCGGGTATGGTAGATGATAGCAAAAAGGGTGAAGACCAGCAGGTAGGCTAGCACGTTAAGAGCAAGCCGGGCCGTAGGGTAGCCAAGGGCATCGGAAGAAACAGCGGTGTACTCGGCGGAGATGACCAGGCTGATACCAACGCTAACCAGGATCAGCCCCCCGATCCACATAGGCCACGTGGAAACACGTGCCAGCAGGTAAGCGGAGAGTCCAACCAGCACACCGGGCAGAATCCAGGAGATGTAGATGGGCCGCCCAGAGTGCTCCCCTAGATGCGGGTGATCGTGCAGGATGAGACTGGTGCCGGTACAGACCAGCCCAACCATCAGTGTGATCAGCAGCCAGGTTTCGGTGACGTGGATCTCCAGAGGCGATCCCAGCGGCTGCAAGTTCCACACGCGCTCAGGCAGTTCGATGAAGCGAAAGAATACGCTGCCCAGCAGAAGTACAGCTATCAGCACGCTCAGGCGGTCGCGATCCAGAGGCTTGACAGTTTCTTGCATTGGAAGGCATTGTACCGTTGGGGGCAGGATTTGTCAACCTTGTGGGGCGTGATATAATCTCGCTCCGAAGGCTGGTAGATTGGTCTCTCACCTCCAGCTACCAGTTTCCCAATTTACCAATCCACCAATTTACTGGCATAACTCCAAGGAGGTACGCATCGTGAAGCGTTCTCTTGCAACCTGCAATCTGCTCCTTCTCGCACTGCTTTCGGCGCTGCTAGCCGGCTGCGCTCTCTTCTTCTCTCCCCCCCCTCAGGAAGTAGGGGGGGTGAGCAGCCGCATCGTCTACGGCCTGACGCTGGCCCCATCGGGGATCGATCCCCACGTCAACACCTCCTCCGAACTGGGCATCCCTCTCACCTCGGTATACGACACGCTCGTCTACCAGGACCCTGAGACTGGGCTCAGGACTGGAGACTTCGTCCCCGGCCTGGCGGAGCGATGGGAGATCTCCGATGATGGGCTGGTCTACACCTTCTACCTCAAGCAGGGAGTGACTTTCCACGACGGTACACCCTTCAACGCCGAGACGGTACGCTTCAACCTGGGACGCATCACCAGCCCAGACCTGGCATCGCAGAAGGCGCGCTTCATGCTCGGTCCTTACGAACGGACAGAGGTTGTGGACAAATACACAGTTCGCATCTACCTCAGCGAGCCCTTCGCGCCGTTCCTCGACTCGCTCAGCCAGGTCTACCTGGGGATGGCCTCTCCCGCCGCCGTCGAGCAGTGGGGGGACGAGTATCAG
>Ga0209121_10002852_pt1 | contig 17190 bp, 18 predicted proteins | sample Cruoilmetagenom3_FD_187292 | JGI IMG/M metagenome (GOLD analysis project Ga0209121, IMG submission 187292) | Oil polluted marine microbial communities from Coal Oil Point, Santa Barbara, California, USA - Sample 3 (SPAdes) (version 2) | ecosystem: Environmental > Aquatic > Marine > Oil seeps ... | reverse complement strand
GTCGCACTGTTACTAGTTTATAAATTTTACAAAGCACTGTTAATCAGTGATTTAAGAATTAGTTTTATTTTAATTGTAATTGGAGGACAGGTTTTTTTAGTAAAAAACCTGTCCAACCCAACAAAACCAGCAGATTTTTTAGTAAAAAATGGATTTAGGATACGAAAAAGAGAAGTTTGAAACTATCAAGATAAAGAGTTCAATTGCCAAAAAGTTCAGGCAGTTCAGTAGAAAAATGACCGCTTCCCAATCAATGACACTTTTATTGATGCTCGACTTTTTTGAGAACAACAAACTTTCTCCCAAAGAGTCTATTGGGCCCCATGTCCGCACTTTGGAAAGCCTGATTAAACGGCGGAACAATGCCATCATAGCCATCTTAAAAGTAATGGAAAAGAACCAGACCAAACCCACAGTTGCTATGATGCATGCCCTATTTGAAGGAGGGGAACAAGAAGAAAAAAAACCGACACTGGTCGAACGAAAGAATACTAGTATGACCCTAGAAGAGGAAATCGAAAAATGGAAAAAAAGCAGTGAGTATTCCTCTGGTGAGTAATCCAATCAATCTCGAAAACTATAGATGATATTTGCGGTTATTAATATTGTATTGAGTTTGTAATAGGCTCACCTTCTACTATGTGATTAATTCATAACAAATAATACGCCCTATGTCGTTTTTATTATTCGATTATCTGCCCGAACTCGATAAAAACGACACAGGATCCTGCGCAAGGTAAGTTATGGACAGATTTGGGGTTGGAAATAGCTCGACTTTGGAGGTTTTATTTAAACTTTGTTTAGGGCTATGAGCAAGTTCTTATTTAAGAAATGAATCTTCTTTAGTAGCATGTATGGGGACATATTTTTGAATAATTCCCTCTGTGATTTTTCGTAATGTTTCTTCATTTACAGGGTGCAAGCCTGGTGCCGTAAAATACTCAATTTCACCCTTCTTGTTTTTGAGATACCAAATAAGGGGTTTGCCTTCTTTGGTGAAAAATTGATATGCTGCAGTAACTTCTACCTTTTTGAAATTCTCTATTCTTTTCTCGTCCAAAGGTTCTATTCTGGTTCCGTATTTGGAGAGTGGTCCTGTAGTACATGAAACCCTAATGTAAAGGGAGTCGGCCCAGGTCATACAGTTTTCTTCCTTGAAATAATTGATTTGATTATTAGTAGACCATTTTTGGATACCATAAATCATTAGCGCCATTCCAAAAGTAATACCGATTGGAATTACTATCCATTTAGATTTTATTATTCCTCCCTTTTTTGATCCGATTTCTTTAGCTGGGATAGGGTGTTTTTTTAAATATTCGGCATAATTTTCAAAACCTAAATACCTGCAAAACAACTCTATACTTTCCCCTTGAGGAATTCCTTGCTTCCTTTTTTTATTGATATATCTATCATAAGCTCTTTCAAGAGTTTTGGGGTGTATATACTTATATTTCTCTGTTATTTCATTCGCTATTTGATTGGCTAATGCACTTTTTGCCTTTGAAACAGATCTCTCTTTTGCCTTCTCAAATACCTTCCAAACAATATCTCCTATTCTACTGTCGTCCATTTCCTTAAAAATACAAATTTTTCATAGACAAAGTTTAGACACAACGCGCCGTGACTACCTGAATTAATTGATGTCCAAAGGAAGTCTAATACAAGTCGATTATTTGTCTGTAATAACCATTCAAACTTCACTTTACTTTGTTCCCAAGAATGAATTAGACCATGTATTGCTAACATAGTTTTTCTAGAAAGTTCATTCTTACGGGAATCCATAATGCAGTTGGCGATTGGCCGATTTGAGGAGTAGTTAAGAGCTGCTGTATTTGGATTTCTACTTCTCAAAAACAATGGAGTACTCCTAACTCTAACAGGGGTTGCGATTAAAAATCCTGGAAAATCCAGGGCAGCTACCCTTTTGCAAATTTTTAAATCTAATATTATGAAAAAAATAGCATTGGCCTTATTGGCCGTAGTAATAAATTTGTCTTTGTTTTCTTGTACCAAAGACGCCATAGCAGAAGAGGAAGTAGTGTTACAGGCATGTTGTGGTGATAGTGGAGATATTCCACCTCCGCCACCACCTCCGCCACCACCAGATAATTAATGGATTTTAATTGACAATTAGTTATTACTTTAGAGGAATGGATACGATAAAAAATCCATTCCTCTTTTTTTATATTCTGTTGACTTCACTTTCCCTGACAAGTCCTGGAATTTGTTATGCACAACAAACTACAGATAGTTTGCGGTATTATTACGGTGTAATTCTTAGCCCAGAAAAAAGCACGGACTTGCATAACGGAATTAACTACTACCTCCGACAAAAAGAACAGGATATAACAAGTAATGACACTTTAGGGGTTATCAATGATTTACGAATGATTTCTATTGCCCAATTTAAAATGGGATACAATTATGACAGTGAAAGTTCCATTGTTGAGGCATTGAGCCTTATAGATAAATCGAAATACAAGGATACTATGATCAACTCCAGAATAGGATTGTACAATCAATTGGGGAATATTTATAGGATTTTCAGTAACTCCACTAAGGCGTTTGAGGCTTTTGATGAAGCATTAAGAATTTCAAGAAAAGCAAAAGACAGTATAACTATTCTAAACAATAAGGCCAATATTTATAAGGATTTGAAAGAATTTGAATTGGCCAGAGATCAATATTCAATAGTCTATGAAAAGAGTATCAAAGAAAGCAACAGATTGCAATTGGCGATGGTACTTGATAATTTGGGGTTTGTACAATCCAAAATTGATTTGCCGGAAGCTTTAAATAATTTAAATACCGCTTTGGATATTCGGATAAAGGAAAATGACCAAACGGGAATATATGCCAGTTATAAGAATTTAGCATATTACTTTTTGGATAGAAATGACAAGGAAAAAGCACTGTCTTATGCCAACATGGTTTATGAGGTAGCTAAAAAGATAAATAGTAGTTCCTATACCCAAGATGCCCTGTCATTATTCATGGACTTGAATTCTGATACAAAAGTCGTGGAATACAGAAGGTTGACCGATAGTATTTCAAAAGCCAAGCAATTAGCTGAAAATAAAAATGCTTTTACAAAGTACAATTTAGAGGAGGAACAAAAAAAGACAGCGGCGAGTAAGCTACAGCAGGAAAAGGAAAAACGGTTAAAATTAGTTTATCAAGGTATAACTGCCCTAATCCTAACAGTATTGATAACGTCCTACTTTGTCTTTCAAAATCGTTATAAACGTGGTAGAATAGAACAGGCACATAAGACAGAAAACAGAATTTCAAAAAAAGTTCATGATGAAGTAGCCAATGACGTGTACCATATAATGACTAGACTACAAAACTCTCTTGATATAGATGAAGAGGTATTGGACGAGCTTGAAGATATTTACATAAAGACCCGGGATATCTCCAAAGAAAATAGTTCACTGGATGTAAAGGGAGATTTTGCAGGGTTATTAAATGACCTATTAGTAAGCTATAAAGGGGAAAACATAAATGTAATTACAAAAAACCTTTCCAAAATAGATTGGAACTCGGTTTCGGATTTAAAGAAGATTGCAATATTTAGAGTTTTACAAGAATTAATGACCAATATGAAAAAGCATAGTAAGGCATCGATAACAGCATTAACTTTTGAAAAGGTAAAAAAGAAGATTGTTATTAATTATAGTGATAACGGCATTGGCTGTGAATTGGTAAAAAGCAATGGTTTGCATAATGCGGAAAACCGTATAATACCCTTAAAAGGTTCAATTATTTTTGTGTCTGAATTGAATAAAGGATTTAAAGCTAAAATCACAATTTAAAGTATGTTTAAGAAAGTTCTGGTGGCCGAGGATATGGATGACATAAACAGAGGGGTCTATGCAACTCTTCATGAACTGGGTATTAGTGAAATTCAGCAAGTGCAGTATTGCGATGATGCCCTTCTTAAATTAAAAAAAGGAATTTTTGATGGATCGCCCTTTCAGTTGTTGATTACCGATCTGTCTTTTGTAGCTGATCATAGAACTCAAAAACTGCTTTCAGGAGAAGCCTTAGTCCAGGAATTAAGGCAAAACTATCCCGAATTGAAAATTATTGTGTATTCCATAGAGAATAGGTTACAGAAAGTGAGGTCTTTGATTAATGATTTTGGAGTGAATGCTTTTGTATGTAAGGGTAGGAGAGGGCTTAAGGAACTATCAGAAGCCATATATTCTGTAAATAAAAATGAATCCTATGTGTCTCTAGAAGTGCAAAACGCCCTGCGGTCAAATGCAAGTTTGGAAGTGGATGATTATGACATCGAATTGGTGAAACAATTGTCTAATGGATTGTCCCAGGATGAAATCAGCACTTTGTTTAAGACCAACAGTATTTCTCCTTCAAGTTTAAGTTCCATAGAAAAAAGACTTAATAAGCTTCGCGTACAATTCAATGCCAATAATGCTATTCACTTGGTAGCCATTGTTAAGGATTTGGGGCTTATATAAATTTCAATCAAATATATTATTTATTGCTCCTTGCGGATTCCCGTAAGGCATTGTCTATTAATGGAGTTAGGTTTGGGATGAAATTAATTCTAAATCAAAAAATGATGGCAGTTAAGCATACACCAACAAACGAGGTTCATAAAGGGCAAAAAGGCGGAAAAACAGGATGTGGTTTTGATACCAAAGAACATCCAGGCCATTGGGTAAATACAAATGAAAGAATTACTTGTGCTAAATATGGCTGTAAGAATTGAATAGTATAATATATTAAACCTTAAAGTTCTAATGGACGATATAAATGTTAGCGACGTGGTAAAGAAAAATACAATAAGAAATCATTTCTAATACCTGTTTTTAGAATTTTTGTTTAAATAAATACCTACTAAACAACACCTTAAATAGAATGAAACATTTAACACTACTGGTACTTACCATAATCTTATTGTTACCAAAAAACTCAAATGCTCAAGATAATGGGGCTGCTATTGCAGGAGCGGTTGGGGCATTAGCCGCCATAGGGGTGGGAATTGCAGCGGTGGAGCAAATGAAGGAGCGAGCAGAACTAACAGCAACGGAGTGGTTGCTGGCAAACAATCCCGAGATAACCAGCTTTTCCTTAAAAACATTGGATTTCGATGGCAAAAAACTGAAGGATATGTCTTCTGCTTCTGTAATCACTTTTAAAATTCAAGAGTTTGTGCCAAGGGACAACCCCGAATTGGATGGTAAAAAACAAGTATTGCTTGGTTTTACCAGCCACGGTTGGATCAATGAATACGGAATTGATTTCAATAAAATCAAGTGGTTCCTAATTGATAAGCCCGAATGGACGAAAATGATGGTTTCTTACGTGAGAGTCGCTTCAGGTGAATGGGCCAATACCCATGTGGAAGAAACGCTGACACAAGGGAAAATTGTTAATAAGGGGGTTAAGATAAAAAGTAAAATGGCGATTCCTTTTTATAAACTTTCAGGAGATATGTATGTAGTAACGGACTATTCCAGTGAAATGAAATTTATCTACAACGAAAAGTCCTTGGGCATATTTCTTAAAACCACCAAAGATTTAATCCAAATAAAACGTGGTAGCCTAATTGAACTTCATGAGTTCTTTTCTGAAGAAAGGTAAATTATTAATCTATCACCTTTTTGTAAGGAACTTTCCAATTGAAAATCTACCGTTTCTAGTATTACAATAAACGAGATAAGGAAAACAGGTAGAAGTTAGGAGATAGGAGATAGGAATATTTATGTATTACTTTCATTTCATACATAAGTCTTTGATGATTTCAATTGTATTTACGGTTATCCGTAAGGAATTATTTTATAATGGAGTTAGGTTTGGTGTGTTAACTTGAAAACACATGAAATGGCTAAGAAAACTGTTCCTGTAAAACCACATAGAAGGTCAACACCATCTCCAAACCCTAGACCAAACCCCAAAAAGTCCAAGCCAGGTCCAAAAACTGTGCCTGTTAAACCTCATAAAAGGACTCCTCCGAAGTAATGTATTTTCTGTATTTAGATTTTAATATTTAAAAGAATAAAACCAATTAAAATGAATTACCGAAAAGGATATTACAAAAAAGATGGAACATATGTTCAAGGTCACTTTGTAAGCAAAGCTCAATCCAATAAAAAGTTTAAGAGTAAGAACAAATCCGGTTGTTTGGGCATATTTCTGGTTCAATCGGTTGCACTGATAGGATTTTCCTGTACTTCAGAATCTAATTGCGAGTCTAAGAAATGTGCAGACTTTTCTAATCAAGCAGAGGCTCAAGGCACTTTTGAAAGTGATAAAAATTGTTATTCAAACTTAGATAGAGATAATGACAATATCGCATGCGAAAATGGACAATACTAGAGCTATGGATAAACTAAATATATCAACAGAATTAAAAAGCCATTTTCTAAGGCTTTATCAGATGGCATTTTCAGATGATAATTTTGACGTTCTTGAATTAAAAATGCTATACAATTTTGCAAAAGAAAGGGGGCTAAGTAGAGACCAGTTAAATGAAATATTATTAAACCCTTCACAGGAATCTATTATTCCGGAATCTTTAGAAGAAAAAATAGAATATTTATATGATTTGGCACTAATGATTTGGGCAGATAATATAATTACTGACGATGAGATAAACACTTTGAAAAAGTATTGTTTGAAATTTAAGTTTCTAGAAGAGAATATTGATGAAATATGTGAATTTCTACTTGAAAATGCAAAATCAAATGTTTCAAAAAAAGAATTAATAGCTAAAATGCAAGATTGAAATGAGCGCTCTAAAGAAATTATTCTCCATAAAAAAAAGTACTCCTAATCAAATGGAAGAACCTAAAGCGGAAGATGTAAAGAAAATAAAGCTATCATTTTTTGAAAGTGGCTATGGTTCCTCAAAACAGGCAGAAGGCAATCATATGATTTTCAAGGCATGTCTACAGGATGTTTATATGGATTATAAGGGTAAATGTAGGGAGGATGAAAAGCTGCAGAAAGAACTTAAAGAGCCATATGTACAAGAAAAAAGCAAGTTTGAAATTGAGTTGAAAAAGAGGAAAACCGTTAAAAGTATTATTGAAGAAGGTATTGCGGGCTTAGAAAACAGTATCTCAATTTTTAAGAATGAAATAGCAGACGTTAAACATAATCCAGAGAAATATGTTGAGGATGCTGATAAAAAACCCAAAGCTCAATTTTATCTAGGTCTTATTGTACTCATTCCTATTACGTTCTATCTATTAGTCTTCTATATTTCTGCTTCGTATTCAGCTTTTTTTAAAACATTCGATACAGAGCAGCTTACGAATGCCATATTCGATGCAAATGCTTTGACAAAAGCTATTTCCGATGGCTGGCTTGAAGGGGTATTCGTTGCAACAATTCCATTTGCTTTTATGGGTTTAGGATATTTGGTTCATATGTTTCAAAAACATAAAAGCTGGATTTCCTTTGTTAAGACAGGAACATTATTTGTTGTCACTTTTATATTTGATGCAATCCTGGCTTATCAAATAGAGAAAAAAATATATGATATAGAAAAAACTCTTAATTCACCTGATTTCAACATACAGATTGCTTTTACTAAAGCAGAGTTTTGGGGTATTATATTCGCGGGTTTTGTGGTGTATATTATTTGGGGTTTAGTGTTTGATTTTATTATGAAAGAGTATGACAATTTCGATAAAATAAAAACATTTATTAGGTCTAAAAGAGAAGACATCAAAAATGCCGAACAAGAAATTGTAAACCAGAAAGAAAAGCTCAAACCAATCAAAGAAGAAATCTCAGGAATCGAAGGTAAAATAAATGACTTACAAAGGACGATTGATGGCTTTGTCTTTTCCAATAAACATTACTTAACCTATCATGCGGAGTATGTCAAAGGATGGTTTTTAGCAATAGCGGATAATTTTGATTCTCTTAAAAGGCGTGACCAGTTATTGTCTCAATGCAATATTGAAGAAAAAAAGCATTTAGAGGAGCATGACATTGCCGATGAAAGCTATGAAGGTCGTTTGTATAAACTAATTAATTAAAAAAGATGAAAAATTACCCCCAGTATCTTTTAGCCTTAGCATTTTTGAGTTTTGTATTTATTTCTTGTAAAGGTGATCCGAAGGCCAAGGAGTTTCTTCATGAACATGATTTTCCTAAGGTTGCTGTAAATTCCAATTTGAATATAAGTGTTCTTCTAGATTTATCGGATAGAATAAATCCGTCGAAATATCCTTCGCCGGCAATGGAATTTTATCAAAGAGATATTGGTTATTTAAAGGCTATTGCAGAAAATTTTGAGTCACATATCATGAATAAAAGATTGATAAAAATAGACGATAAGATTCAAGTATTTATTGATCCAGAACCTTCTGATAAAACCCTGAACCAAAAATTGGAGGCTCTTAAAATTTCTTTTAACAAGAACACCGTTTCCAAAGAAGGAATCTTAACTACTTGTAAAAAATATGATAGTATTTCTACACTTATATATGAAGCTGCTATTAAAGATGACCATTATGTGGGCTCGGATACGTGGCGCTTTTTCAAGAACAAGGTAAATGACTATTGTATTGAAGAAGGTTACAGAAACGTTTTGGTGGTTTTAACCGATGGTTATATCTACCATAAGGATGCCAAAATAAAGGAAGGAAATAGAACCACTTATTTAACCCCTCAGGATGTAAAGCATTTTGGTTTTAACAAGTCAGGGTGGAAAGACAAATTTGACCAACAAGATTTTGGATTTATAGCTGCCAATAAAAACCTTAATAATCTTGAAGTTTTTGTTTTGGGTATTAACCCCGATGCCAAAAATCCCTATGAGGAAGATGTAATTAGAGCGTATTGGACCAAATGGTTAACCGATATGAACGTCAAAAACTTTGAAATAAAACAAGCAGATCTACCCTCACATATGAAGAAGATGATTCAGGATTTTATTTTGAAATAAGATTAAGTATTGCATTTATCGCAATAGTAATCATGCGCGTTTACTACTTAGTAATATTAAGTAACTAACGGATTAATAAATGCAAATTATTAATACTCTTTAAGAAGGTCAACAAAGATCACGTTTACCTATTATCAGAATTATTAAGCAAAACAAATGGCAATAGACTACGAAAAGCGATTACAGAATCTTAGTGCTAGAAGATTCGATAATGTGTTGAACGAATCGACTTTGACTAAATCTTTCAGTTCAAATACTATACCTAGGAATATTAAATACTTAATGGAGTCAATGGTTAGAATTGATGGAAAATATAACGAAAAAACTATTGAAGCTGCTAATCGAGTTCAAAGACATTTAGAAAATGGTTATGACTTGCATTTTGCACGAGCATACAGAACTCAAGGCTCGGTAACTACTTCGACAAATATAAAAGTTTATAGTGATTTTGATTTACTCACAATTATCGATAGATATCATTTTCCAGGAATTGGAGTTCCAAACCTCAATCCTTACACCGATTCAAATCCCAATCCAGATATTAAAAATCTAAGAAGTCAATCTGAAAAAATAATGGAGGATATTTATGATGAAGTCGATAAAACAGGTAAAAAGAACATTTCAATTTTTAACAAATCGCTAAATAGAAAAGTTGATATTGTATTTTGCTTCTGGTACAACTCGAAAATATTTGAGGAAACATCTAATGAATATTACAGAGGTATATACTTGTTTGACTTCACAAAAGAGGAAAAGATTTTAGACTACCCTTTTGCACATATTGGTCAAGTTAATACAAAGGGAGACAACACAAATGATGGTTCAAGAAAAGGAATTAGGCTTTTAAAAACATTAAAAGCTGATGCAGATATCGACATAAGCAGTTTTCATTTAACTACAATAGTACATTCAATTAGTGATAACGAATTATATTATCACAGAGGAAAGGAAATAAACATAGCAAAAGCAGTAAGTAATCATCTGGAGAAATTAATTAACAACCGAGAATACCGCGGAAGTATTGAGAGCCCTAATGGAACTGAAAAACCTTTAAAAGACGATATTGTTGCCGGAATGAAAAAGATAAAAGCAGATTTAGACGAGTTGATTACAGATGTTCACAAAGAACTTTATTTAGGTTATTTTGAAAAAGGAGAATTAATGTATTCATAATGAGAAAAAAAAGAATTTTTATTGGTTCCTCATCAGAAGAACTTGGTCTTGCAAGTGCTGCTAAAGCAATGCTTGAAAGAAATTTTGAAGTTACAATTTGGAATGATAGTGTTTGGGATACTTCCGTTTTCAAGATAAACAATAACTTTTTAAATGATTTGCTAAGAGCATCCTTGCAATTTGACTTTGGTTTGTTAATTGGAACAACTGATGACGAAGTTAGGTATCGAGGAGATTCCGTTATGCAACCTAGAGATAATGTATTGTTTGAGCTAGGTCTTTTTATAGGTCGCTTAGGTTTATCTAAATGTGCTTTTGTAATAGATAAGCAATTAAAAGTCTTATCAGATATCACAGGTATTTCACTTGCGCGATTTGAAAAATCAGATACGCCAAGCTTTGTTTCGGCTATTAGTCAAGTAAGTGAGCTTTTTAGAAATCAAATTGACTCAGATATTAATTTCTTTCCATCTTCAACACTAGCTTCTGGCTACTTTGAAAATTTATTATTGCCAACCTGTAAATATTTAATAGAAAATGATGGTTTTGAAGTAGATGGCGTGAAATATAAAGACTGTAAAATTCAAGTTATTATTCCCAATAGACTAAATCCTGACGTTAATCTTCAATTTGAACAACTAAAAAGAGGACTTAACTCTAAAAATGTCTCGTTTCATTATGCAGGTAGGCCTAGATTTATAAGTATGGAAACAGAAATTAAAGATGACAAATTAGTTTTCATTGATTTCCCTACGACGTTATCAGGAATAAACTATGCTATTTCAAACCTTCTTCCAAATGATTTTAATTCAATGAGTTCTGATTATGAAGCTATAATAAGTAGAGAAATAGAAAGATTCATATACACAATCAAACAACTAGCTTTAAGAAATGGCTTTGATACATTGATTGAAATAAAGAGAGAACAGTAAATCCATATGATGTCAATGCATCTTAGTTGAAGTCTAAATTTCACGAACTTCAATGCTTTGGCTTTGAAGTTTTACTATTCGCAATTACCGACTTTTCATACATGAAAATTTGCAGATGGTGTAGAAAAAACCATTGACATTAAAAAATAGCATAAAAATTATGGCTTGGAGCTTTAGAAGGAGAATAAAAATAATTCCGGGAGTGCATTTAAATCTCAGTAAAAGTGGTATTAGCACTTCAATTGGTATTAGAGGTGCAAATGTTACGCTTGGAAAGTCAGGTGCTTATTTGAACACAGGAATTCCAGGAACAGGGATTTATCATAGACAAAAATTATCTAGCAACAACCCCATAAACCAAAAGAATCAATTTGTTCTAGTCGAACAATCTGAACAACACATATATGCGGAAAAGGAAATTATAAGTGCAGATGTACAGGGGATTACAAGTCAAGATATGAAAGGGATTAAAGATTCCATTTTATTGGCACATCGACAAAGAATCGAACTTAAACGGGACCTTCAAAAAGTGAAGTCCAAATTAGCATCAACAAAATTAAAATTGACTATAAGCTATATATTGCTATATGGTTTTGTTAGTAAAGGAATATCGGAAAGGATTAAAGCTGATATTTCAGAACAAAAAGAAGCAATTCTAGCTCTTGAAAATCAAATTAAAAATTGCTTCGTTAATCTTGAAATAGATTTTGATGAGGAGTTTGATTTAAAGTATAAAAAACTTGTAGCAGCTTTCAAGAACTTGACTAATTGTAATAAAATTTGGGACGTTACGAACGCAAGTCTACAAGACACGGTAAAGTCAAGGTCATCTGCCGGAACATTAGTTAAGAAACAAGAAGTTCGATTTGGGTTTAAAAGCTTGCCAGATATTAAATATGACTTTGATGCTATGTACTTTAAAAATGCTAATGGAGCAGACTTATATTTTTACCCCAATTTTATAGTAATGTTTTCTTCAAAACACAAATTTGCAATTATAGCAGTTGAAGAATTGGATTTTTTCCATCGTAGTGTTCACTTTACTGAGACAGGTAAAATACCTAAAGATTCAAAAGTGGTTGATAGAACTTGGGCTAAAGTCAATAAGAACGGTACTCCTGACAAACGGTTTAAAGGTAATTATCAAATTCCAGTAGTGAAATATGGAGAAATTCAATTATCGACCGATACAGGTGTTAATGAGGAATATGAATTTAGCAATTATGAGTTTTCTAAAGATTTTGCCAATGCATTTATAGATTATCAAAGACTAATTGTACAATCGGAAAAATCAAAAACGTAGGATAGTACTTAAATACGTTCTATTTTCCTATTCTAGTACATTGGGAGCTTGTTGACAGAATAAATAACGATATGGAAAAATTTAAGGTAAGTACATCAAATCGAAAAGTTTTTGATGAAAAATATGCAGATTTTAATAATGAAGAAATTCAAAGAGAAATACTTTGGCACCTAAATCAAAATTTATTAAAACTAGAACAGATTAAAAAGAGCACAAAAACTATGATTGTCTGGTTGATTGTAATACCAATCATCATTATAGTTTTATGATTGATAATCAACTCTATAGTTGATTAGTACTATATAAAATTGATTATGGAATTATAGTTTGAAATTTTATTTCAACCCAAACTTCAAAAATACAGGCAAGTGATCCGATAGTTTTCTAGCCTTTTCAAGTTGGTCACAGAACCGAACAAAGTCGATAATTCCACTTTCGACTTTGTCCATATCTTCAGAGTAAAAAACATTATCGATAGGGTAATTTAAATACTCATTTCGACTACAGGTTCTTTTAAGAGTAGTTTTTTGATTTGAAATGGAGGCGGTATATCCTTTATTCTTAAAATCATCAAATATGGGTTTGGCCTCATCCACATTAAAATCCCCGGCAAGAATCAAAGGGGTTTCGAGTGAATCGACTAGATGAGTAGTCAAAGCTTTTATTTCAGCTTCGGGGTTTTTATCATGAGGTCTAGAATGAAAATTTACAATAGTGAGCTTCTTGCCTTCCCAATAAAAATCCATCAAATAAGGTTCTCTATCGATTACCGAATCCAACTCATTAATTAATCTACCCCTATTTTTTATTTTGATATGTCTGGTCTTCCAGATAAAAGCATAGCGTTCTGTCACATATTTAGAGCTACTGGTGGGGTCGCTAATCACATAATCCCACTTGCTCCCCTTCCTATTTAAGATATCGGCAAGTTTTGCAACTGCTTGTGCTCCACCATATCCAGCTACCACTTCTTGTATTGCCAGAATATCTGTATCTCGAACAATTTCAGCAATTTGGTCTAGTTCTTCACTATTCTTTGTTTTTCCGAAATCACGAATGTTCCATGAAATTAAGCTGAGGTCATCAACTTGGGAAAAAGAAATAAAATGAAGAAATATGAAAAGTAGAAATAGTAGTTTTTTGGTCATTTGGATATGTCTATACAGTTCTCAAAAATAGCATAAAAAGGGCCGAAGTTTTACGGATAACCATAAACTATTATTAGTATCGAAAAATGTGAGGATACTAAGAATTTTTAAGGTTCTTATTATTCATTTCCACTCCTGGCCAACTTCTCCCTCAAAATCGCCATGTCATCAATTACTTTCCGGTCAATGATTTTGGCATAGTGCTGGGTAGTCCTGAGATTTTTATGACCTAACATTTTTCCTACGGTTTCGATGGGTACCCCATTGGTTAACGTAACTGTAGTTGCAAAGGTGTGGCGAGCAAGGTGAGTAGTGAGGTTTTTTTTAATGTCGCAACGATCCGCAATCTCTTTAAGGTAGGCATTCGATTTTTGGTTGCTTAGCACAGGTATCACACAATTCTTATTGACTACTTTAGGATGATCTTTATATTTTTCAATAATTGCTACCGCCGTTGGCAACAACGGAATCGTAAAACCGGTGTCCGTTTTGGAGCGTTTGGATTTAATATAAAACCCACCTTCCTCGTTTTCATAAATTTCGTCTGGCCTCAGGGTTTGAATATCGATATAGGCCAACCCCGTAAAGCAGCATAACACAAACATATCCCGAACCACATTTAAGCGGTCTCCATCAATTTCTTTGCTCATAAGCCGCTGGAGTTCCTCTTTGTCTAGAAACTCACGTTCAACGGTCTTAAATTGCACCTTATAGTTGTAGAAGGGGTCTTTGGCTATCCAATCGTTAGCGACTGCAATACGAATTATCTTTTTAAAATTGTTGACATATTTTAAGGCTGTGTTATGATTACACACCTTCGTAATCTTTAAGAAGTACTCAAAACCCTTGATGAACTTCAAATTCACATCCCTTACGGGAATGTCCGTTTTATGATATTCGGCTTGTACGTACTCTGCAACGTGGCTTCGAGTGGTATGATAACGTTTGTAAGTGGCCAGGGCAAATTCAATCCCCACCAATTTTTCCATTTGTTGGTTGTGTTCGTTAAAAAGTTCCAGTAACATTTTTAGTTTCACATCTTTGCCTAAATATTTGTTTTTGACATCATGAACGGTAAAAGGTTTACCTTCTTCGATAAGGTGATGTTGAATCTTATTTACCTTGTGCCGAATGGTAGCCATAAACCGATTTAATTCTTCAGCTTCGACTCCTTTTCCCTTTATTTTGTTCATTCGGGAATCCCATTTAGTAGGGTCAATTTTGCGATTTAGACTAATTTCCGTTCGTTGCCTATTTACCGTAATTCTTAAGTATAATGCGGCTTTTCCGGCTTTGTCAAGCCTTTTGTCCTTTAAGTAAAATAGAAGTGCGAAGGAATTGCTCATTTTTTCATACCTTTTTATGCTAAATAAAGGTACAAAAAAGATTTTTAATAATTTTATAAAAAATTGAATAACAATGATTTACAAAGAAATCGATACTATTTTATAATATTTAAAAGTGGTATCGATTTATCCCCTTTTTGAATGGTATTATTTGATATTATTTGAAACCATATAAAATTAAAAAACCTGTAAATCAGATGTTTACAGGTTTTTGTGTCAATTTGATGGTCAACAAGTGGAGCCGGAGGGAGTCGAACCCTCGTCCAAACAAGCAATTACAAAGCTTTCTACATGTTTAGTTTCCAATTGATTTTCGTTATGTACCGGACCGGAAACAGCCTAATACACACTTAGCTTCTTAAGATTTTTGTGCTACTATCAAAGCGCTAATAGCCTTATATCGACATTTATGGTGCTCCTAATTGAATCGCCGTCGACAGAGGCTATCCAGGAACATCTCGCTTCCCTACCTAGTAGGGACGAGGCTAAATCCTACTATAATTCAGATTAAGCGGCAAGAGCGTAATTATTATCGCCTGTTAAAAGTGTGGAAAATGAGATTAACGAGCTATAACCCAGCGCTCGACATGCTTACATTGCCATTGGTCTCGCTGTCAAAACCAGTCGGCCCCATAATGAGATAGAAAATCATTGATTCTCATGATCGAATCATGTCCTGACCGAACTATGTTCACGTCAGGGCCTAATCGTACTCATTTTTTTTCAAAGAACATATTTCCAAAAGGACTGCGAAGTTAACATTTATCCGCCAAAGGAGGAAAAAGTTTGTGTACCCATGCAATTCCAATTAATTTAGGACAATATTTATACCAAAAACAAATACATGAAGTTCGGACTTATCAGAGAACAAAAAAACCCACCAGATAGGCGCGTTGTGCTGTCTCCAGAGGCCTGCCAAAAAGTCTTATCAGCTTATGAAGAAGCAGTAATTATAGTGGAACCCTCACCCATTCGTACGTTCACGGATCAGGAATACATAGCAGCCAGAGTTGAGGTAGCTTCAAAAATGCAGGAATGCGATGTGCTTTTAGGAGTAAAGGAAGTGCCTATTGATCATCTGATTCCCAATAAAAAATATTTTTTCTTTTCCCATACCATTAAAAAACAACCCTATAATCGCAAGCTGTTAAGGGCCATACTCAATAAGAATATTGAAATGTATGACCATGAGGTCATTACCAATGAAAAAGGAATTCGTTTGGTGGCCTTTGGTAGATATGCTGGTATTGTGGGTGCCTATAATGGTTTTCGGGCTTTCGGGATAAAGAACAACGTATACGAACTACCCAAAGCGGAAAAATTGGCCGATCAACGGGCTTTGATTTCCGAGCTTAAAAAAATACCCTTGCCCAACATCAAGGTCTTATTGACCGGTAAAGGAAGGGTCGGTAATGGCGCAAAGGAAATGTTGGATGGTATGAATCTTATGGAAGTTGGAGTAAAGGATTATTTGGAAACTACGTTTGACCATGCCGTGTATTGTCAGATCGATGTTGATGAATACAACCTAAGAAAAGATGGGACAAAAGGCAATATGCAGGATTTTTTTAAAAATCCTGGGGAATACCGTTCTAACTTCTTTCGTTTTGTCAAGATAACCGATTTCTACATCGCAGGGCATTTTTATGGTGATGGAGCCCCATTCTTATTTACGAGGGAAGATGCAAGACATCCTGAATTCAAAATCAATACGGTGGCAGATATCAGTTGCGATATCAATGGACCCGTTGCGACTACATTAAGGGCCTCGACAATTGCCGATCCAATATATGGGTATGATCCAGTGTCAGCATCCGAGACCAATTATAAAAATAAAAATGCGATTGCTGTAATGGCTGTTGATAATCTACCTGCCGAGTTGCCTCGGGATGCGAGTGCCGGATTCGGTGATGCTTTTGTAAAGCATGTGATCCCTGCTTTCTTCAATAAGGACGCAGACGGCATTTTGGAACGTGCCCGTATGACTAAAAATGGGATGCTGACGAAACGCTATGCTTACCTAAAGGACTATGTAGATGGGAAGGAGTAATCTAATCAATCTGAACTTCCCATTCAATCACTGGTTGTTGTTTGGGGGCTGTAAATGCGCCTAAAGCTTTAAATTTTAAGTCTACGGCATCTAATTTCTCCAAAGTTTTGATATGGACTATTGTTGTTTCACCGGCTTGTATTTCAAAAACAGGAGAGCTATCATAGAAGTTGAACTCCATTTGGTTTTCAAATAATAGATCGCTACTGGATACATTTTTCAGTATTACTTTCAGAACAGTTGTTTCCGGTAAATAGCCAGCACTTTCAATAACTACACTCGCTTGTAATAAGGGCTTTAAAT
>Ga0209121_10002851_pt1 | contig 17191 bp, 14 predicted proteins | sample Cruoilmetagenom3_FD_187292 | JGI IMG/M metagenome (GOLD analysis project Ga0209121, IMG submission 187292) | Oil polluted marine microbial communities from Coal Oil Point, Santa Barbara, California, USA - Sample 3 (SPAdes) (version 2) | ecosystem: Environmental > Aquatic > Marine > Oil seeps ... | reverse complement strand
CCAACCCCAAAATGGCCACTCCCAGCACGATTTTCAACGGGTCGGCCCGGGCTTTCTGCTCACGGAAGGCATCTACGCTGGGCTGGGTCAGGACGGACACCCAGCCATCGAGCATCTCACGCCAGAAACCGTTCCGGCTTCGCATTTGCGCTACATCCGCTATCATAACTCCTCCTCTTTGCTTTTTCAATCACACCTTTGCTGCTAAGAGACACGTGTCTTTATGAACCACCTCCTCACTGCGGAGCCACTATAGTTGCTTACTCTGAAGCCCGATTACCCAGACGCCAGAAGGGGCTCTCTTCCTCAATAACGCGCTCCAAAATGGTCTCGCGGGTTTCGTTGACTTCATTGAGCATGACCTGGCGGGCTGTCGCAACGTCGTGGGTGCGCAGTGCCTCGATGACGAGCGCGTGCCTGCGCTCCAGCGTCTCGCCAACGCGGCACAGAACCATGAAACGGATCAACCGGTCGTGCAAGCGGCCCAACGTCTCCGCTAATTCGTGGTTGCCCGATGCCTTGGCGATTAAGTAGTGGAAAGTCCGGTTCTCGCTCATATAACGGATATAGGATTCATCGTCCTCGTCGGTGTAGCCAGCGTGGACATGTTCGAGTTGCTCAATTTGTTCATCGGTGATTTGGACGGTGGCCCGTTCGATGGAGGCCACTTCGAGGATCTCACGCAGTTCGAGCATGTCGCGCAACTGCTTCAGGGTGACGAGGGTGACGAAGTAACCGGAGCGGGGCTTGATCGTTACTAACCCTTCCTGGCCGAGCATCTGGAGCGCGTCGCGCACCGGCGTGATACTAGTACCGTAGCCTTTGGCCAGTTCCTCCAGATCTAGCCTCTCACCCGGCTCGCGATGTCCCGCGCTGATGGAACGACGAATATCCTCATAAATCAGGTTTTTTGAGGTACCACCTGGTTTCGAACGAGGCATCAGTGCAACTCCGTGCTAGGCCCACAAACGTGCATCCAACATTCCGCGAGGTTCTTACCAAGAGCAATTATACCAAATAACACATCAGATGTCAAGCATAATACATCAGATGACAAAGATGATGTACCTGGCGGTCGCTCGGATCCTGATGGCGGTGCGGGAGAATCATAACGAGGCCGTGCTCACCAGCGAGCACGGCCTCAGAGCTTGATCCGAATTCTGTCTCTCGACGCTACGTCGAAATTGGCTCCACCTCTTCAACCGGCACTTCCAGGCGCCGGTCTTCAACCTGGATGACGACGATCCCCTTCAACGGCAGCAGATCCACCACCTTCCCCTCGCCGTAAGCCGTTCGCACGCGCTTCTTGCGCCGGGGCATCATCTTACATGCCTCCACGTACTGCTCATGCTCGTAGACCAGGCAGCAGCGCAACCGCCCACACATTCCCGTGATCTCCGAAGGGTTGAGCGATACCCCCTGCGTCTTGGCCATCTTGATGGAGACAGGGCTGAACTCCGAAAGGAAGCGAGAACAACAACGCAGCTCGCCACAAGCGCCATAGCCGCCCATCAGTTTCGCTTGGTCTCGCGGGCCGATCCGCCGCAGGTCAACACGGACGGACAGCGTGCGCTGCAGCCGCTGCTGCAACTCGGCAAGATCCACCTTCTTCTCACCACTCGTGTACAATAGCGTCAGTCGCTGGCCATCAAAGGTATACTCGGCAGTGACTATCTTGATAGGCAAGCCCAACTGCGCCACCGCCTCGCGAGCCACGACCAGCGCTTCCGCCCCCTTTCGCTGCCACTGCTGGCATAGCGCCAAATCACGGCCGGTAGCCCGCCGCCGTACCGGCTTGAGACTCTCCCTATCCTCGCCCTCGCGCAGGGGCCGCACGCTGATCACCTCTCCCAACTGCTGACCACGTGCCGTCTCTACGAGGACAAAATCACCTGGTCGTAGATCCTGGTGGCCGCTGGCGTCGAAGTGGTAGGCCCTGCCCCTAGGTTGAAAGCGCACACTTGCGATCATTTGGCTGTTAGCTGTCGGTTTCGGTTCAGACATCTGGCTGAGATGCTATTCTACACCGCTTTCAAAAATCAGGCAACCTCCGCGCCGGGCGGACTGGAGCAGATCCACAGTTTCTGGTTTAACGTACTCACTGAATTATGACGATGATGGTTTGACAAACTATGGAGGCCATGCTAGAATGCACATTACTCACAGACATCTGAAAGGAAGCGCAACCATGCAGGCCACTCGAGAGCGCATTTTGAACATTCTGAAGGAACGCCATCAGGCAACGGTGGGCGAGCTGAGCCGGGAACTGGGCCGGACCGCCGTCACCGTGCGCCATCACCTCGACATCTTGCGCAGTGAAGGCTTCGTCGCCCCCCCTCTCGTGCACCACCGCAAGACCCCCGGCCGTCCCCAGCACACCTACACCCTGACTGAAGGTGCCAGTGCGTTCTTCCCCAAGAAGTACGATCACCTGGCCAGCCTGATACTCAGCGAGGTGCATTCCCACCTCTCACCGGCCGAAGTGAATCAGATGATGAAGCGCATCGGCGAGCACATCGCTGACCAGGCCGCCCTTCCCGATGAGGGCAATTTCGAGACCCGGCTGATTGCCGCTGTCGAATTCCTGAACGGGCAGGGCTACCTGGCTCGTTGGGAGCGGCGCGAAGATGGTGAGTACCTGCTTCACATCGCCAACTGCCCTTACGAACGGGTGTCCCGCCAGCATCACGAGGTCTGCACGATAGACCTGACGCTATTAACTCGTCTCCTGGGCACATCTCCTCAGCGCATCGCCTGGGCAGCTCAGGGTGACCACCAGTGCATCTACGCAATCCGCCCTGCCGGTGGATAAACGCTTGCATGGAGGAGTATATGCCTCTCAAGACAACGCTGATCTACCCCGGCATCGCCGGATATGGCTTCAAATCCCTCAAGCGAGGCATGGACGCCGGCTGGATCTCCCACGGCCTGGCCTCCCTCAGTGCCGCTGCCAAAGCCCAGGGATTCGAGGTAGACCTGATTGACCTGCGGGCTTTGAGCGGCTGGGAACACTTCCGGGAGGTACTGGCGGAGCGGGACCCCGACGTCGTCAGCGTGACGATGATGAGCGTGGACTACAACCCGGCTCGCCAGGCCATCGCCATCGCCAAGGAGACCAAGCCCGAGGTCGTCACCATAATCGGCGGCCCCCACGTAACCATCGCGCTGGAGGACTCCCTGCGCATCCCCCACGTGGACTATCTGGTGATCCAGGAGGGAGAGGTGACCTTCCCCCACCTGCTGCGGTTGATTGAGGGCGGTGACCCGCCACCCCACCGCGTGTTGCGCGGCGAGCCACCCGACCTAGATGCCATACCCTTCGCCGACCGGGACCTGTTCCTCGACGAATGGCGGAAATGGGGCTACGACCTCGACTCGCCCGAGGTACCCTTCGCCGAGGAACTGCCGCCGCCGTTCGCCACCATCATCGCCGGGCGGGGCTGTCTCTACAACTGCGCCTTCTGCAAGCCGGGAGAGGACTACCTCTTCGGCAAGCGCACCCGCCGCCGCAGCGTGGACAACGTCATCGCCGAGATCCGCATGCTGGTTGACCACTACCACATCGCGTCGTTCATGTTCCACGACGACTGCCTGACGGAGGACCGCAAGTGGGTGACGGCGTTCACGGAGAAGTACATCGCCGAGGGTTTCACGATGCCCTTCTTCTGCCAGAGCCGGGCCGATATTCTGGTGAAGCACGAGGATATGGTGGAGCGCATGGCCGAGGCCGGGCTGCGCGGCTACTTCATCGGCTTCGAAAGCGGCAACGACCGCGTCCTCAAGTTCATCCGCAAGGGCACGACGGTGGAGCAGAACCGCCAGGCGGCCCGCATCTGCCGCAAGTATGGCATCTCCGTATGGGCCAACTATATGATGGGGCTGCCGACCGAGACTAAAGAGGAAGTGATGGACACGGTGCGGCTGATGAAGGAGATTGATCCTGACTACTACAGTCCGGCCTTCTTCACCCCTCACCCCGGCACCGACCTGTACGACTACACGGTCGAGCACGGCCTGAGCCGCATCACTGACTATGACTCCTACCGTCGCAACCCTACCGAGCCCAAGATCAAGGGGCAAGACTACGAGTTTCTCAAGTGGGCGATGGCGGAGAGCCAGCGCCGCAAGCCGCTCAACAGTTTTAATCGTTGGGTACGCCATCAGTGGCAGCGGGCCCGCCGCGTCACTCCGGCGAAGGTGATGCGCAAGTTAGGGCTTAGCCGTCAGTCGTTAGCCATCAGCCGTTAGCCGTTGGTAGCCACTATTCCCACCAACCGCACATTTGGCTAGTTCTCGGCGCAAAACGCTCGAAGCCACCGTCCCGGGGGCATCCTACGCAGCGGGCAATTGCCTTGATGCAATGTCCTCGCCTACGAATGGCGTACTAATAACCTCGTCTCCTTGTCATCCAGTCACCTTGTCACCTTGTCCCCAGGTCATCTGCTGCCGGTTGACCAGCCACACGCCGCCGACGAGGATGGTAGCACCGGTAAGTCGGCCACTGCTCACCCCCCTCCGCTCATTCCTCCTACCGCCCCTTCGACTGCCGCCTTGATAAGCACAGCCGCCCCCTCCTTGATCGCGCCCCCGATAGTGCGGACTGCCCTGTCCAATAGTCGCTTCTTGTCTGGCTTCAGCAGGCCTTCCCCAACGGTTGACGATCCGGCTGGTGATGCGCCGCAGTTCCCGCCGCCGGTCCAGGAATTGGTCGGGAGGGACAGGGTTGCCGTAGAAGAAGGGATTGGACATAGAACCTCCACTGACGTAGAAGACGTTTCAGAACCCTCAGTTCGAGGGCATCTCAAGCCGATACCCCTGCCCTCTAATTGTCACAATGTAACGGGGATTGAGCGGGTCAGGTTCGACTTTCTCCCGCACTCGCTTGACGAGCTGATAGATTTGGCCGTCAGTGATGCCTTCCTCTGACTGATCCGGCCATACCGCCCGGGCAACCTCGTCCTTTGTGCAGACCCTGTTTGGATGCTGGCACAAGAACACAAGTAGCGCATACTGATCCCCACTAAGTTCTCGCGTCATGTCCTTTCCACCCCGCCAGATCTGTCTTGTCTCCTCATCGTACCACACTCCACGCCATGCAGATTGTGGCTTCTTGTCTGGCTTCAGCAGGTCTTCCCCACCGAATGTCGCCTCACTGCGCGCCATCCGCACCAGTTCATCGGCCAACCACCACAGAAAAACCTGGGGGCGCACCCGCCACCCGCCAGGGATGGCCTCATCCTGCGCCACAAAGCCCTGCTTCTCCAGCGACCGCAGCTCCAGGTCGAAATCGTCTACTTCGCGGACAAATCGCCTCACATCGAACTGATGTTTCTCCAACAGTTTCTCGCGCTCCTCCAGCGTGCTGATGTGAGCCAGCGCGACGGCGGTCAAGGCCCTGCGCGTCTCCGAGGACCAGAGCCGCCAGGCATCGCCCAGCATCTGCGCGGCTTCAGCGCAGAGACTTTGCCGTACGTATTGTCGCCGCTGGTCAGCATCGCCTTCGCCCTCTTCGTAGGCCTCCCACAGGGCAGAAGCAGCCACCTGCACCAGATAAGGATGTCCCCCCGCCACCTCTGCAATGAAGTGGCGGTCCTCTGCCGTGAAGCGGTCTCCGGCCCGGCGCAGCAACTCCGTTACATACTCATTCGGCAACGTCCCCAGGATGATCTCGGTAAGAAAATTGAAGTAAGGGGAACCAGTGCGATTGAACTGCTGCGTGTCCTCGTTCAGGCTCGCCAGCGAACGGCGGCTGGCGACGACCAATGCCAGCGCCCCCCGGCTGCGCGAGGCCAATGAGCGCAGGCTGCCGAAGAACTCGGCGCAATTGAGGATGGGATGGTATAGCAACAAGTCGAATTCATCCAGCATCAACACCAGCCGCCAGCCGGTTGGCCCCATTTGGGCAAACAGACGCTCCAACACAAAGGTGCCAAAGTCGCTCTCCCGGCATATCTGGTAGGCCTGGGCCAGCGGTGAATCGGGGCTGGGGACGATGACCCGTTTGTGGAGCGGGTGCAGGGCATACTCCCAGAACTGAGCCTGGCTGAACTCCCCGCCCAACGTCTGGGCGTCCAGGCAGGAGAAAAGCAGCCGCTCTCCGCTCTCGCCGTAGAGTTCCATCCGCATTTCCGGCGCAGCCAGGTAGTCGAGCAGCGAGGTCTTGCCGCTGCGCGGTTCACCAACTATCGCGGTGGATTGTCCCCGGTTGACGATCCGGCTGGTGATGCGCCGCAGTTCCCGCCGCCGATCCAGGAATTGGTCGGGAGGGACAGGGTTGCCGTAAAGGAAAGGATTGGACATAGAAACCTCCACTGGCGTAAGACACAAAACATAAAATATGAGAATGGCGCTCACCAGCGCCTGCGGCTACCTAGCCCGCCACAGCCGCACTGTACCGTCCCTGGACCCTGATGCCAACGTTGCCCCGTTGGGAGAGAAGACCACACTACTCACCAACGCCCTGTGCCCCTTTAAGATGCACAGCAGAGCCCCATCGGAAACCCGCCACAGCCGCACGGTGTCGTCATCCGCCCCCGAGGCCAGGACCGTCTCGTCGGGCGAGAAGGCCACACTTCTCACCACCCCTCTGTGCCCTTTGAGGATACGCAGCGGCATGCCATCAGAAACCCGCCACACCCGCACCGCGCGGTCACCTGACCCTGAGGCCAGCATCGCTCCGCCCGGCGAGAAGGCCACGCTAGTCACGTTGTGCATGCGCCCCTTCAGCGTGCGCAGCAGAGCCCCGTCGCCCACCTGCCACAGCCGCACCGTGCCGTCATTAGATCCCGAGGCCAGCGTCGCCCCGTCGGGGGAGAACGCCACACTCCTCACCGGCGCTGTGTGGCCCTTCAAGGTGTGCAGTACAGCCCTGTAAGCCACCCGCCACAACTGCACTCCTGACCACGCCCCTGAGGCCAGCGTCGCCCCGTCCGGAGAAAAAGCCACGCTCAACACCAACCCCATGTGGTCTCTCAGCGCGCGCAGCAGGGCCCCATCGGAAACCCGCCATAGCTGCACGGTCTCGTCATCCGCCCCCGATGCCAGCGTGGCCCCGTCCGGCGAGAAGACCACGCTGGACACTCGGCCTCCCGTCTTGATGAAGCCCACCTCGGCCTGCGTCTCGGCCTCGTAGAGATGCACTCCCAGTGAGGAGGCCACCGCCAGTAGCCGTCCATCAAGGGAGTAGGCTACCTCGTTCACAGCCTCCTTGCCCCAACAGACCAGTTGAGCTACCCGGTCGGCGTTCTTTGCGGAGATAGCAGGCGCGTATTCCGGCACGAAGGGCAAGACAGGAGGTGATACGGATACGTACGCAATATGAGATCCCGCTTTTACAGCCTGGTACAATAACTCAATGGCCCAGCGTCCACCCTCTTGGTAGTCCACCCGACGGTTGACCACCTGCAAAAGGGCACGCTGGGCCTGCTCCCAGTCCCCCTGCTCCAGGGCCCCAACCCCCTCGGCGAAGAGACAGACCAGCTCTCCCTCTTCCCGACATCGCTCTAGTGCAGCCTGCCACGCCGCCTGACTCTCCTCATCATAAGCCTGGGCCACCAGTCGCTCGTACTCAGCGGCGGCATCCGCCCACCTCTGCGCCCGCGCGTGGGCCCGGGCCTGCACCTCCACCTTCGCCATTGCCTGCTGCCGTTGCAGTTCTTCAACATGGGCGATTCCCTTGGCCAGCCCGGCCATCCTGTAGGCCTCCAGCGCAGTATCCAGATCGCCGGACTCCAGGGCAGCGTCACCACGCCGCTCCCAGACGCGCTGCCGCCCGGCAGCGGCTTCCCGTCGCGTGGCATCCAGTTCCAATGCCTGCTCATAGAGAGCCAGTTGCTCATCGTCACTCTCGGCGGCCTTCGCCTGGGCCAGCACAGCCCGCACCAGGCGAGAACGGGCGGCGGCGGGTTGGTACTCGTAGAGCCGCTCCAGCAGTTGCCGCGCCTCGTCCGGTTGCCGCTGGGCCAGAAGGATGTCGGCCAGCAGTTGGTTGGCTCTCACGTGGTTAGGATTGAGGCTGACGGCTTGGCGCAGCGGAGCGATGGCCTCCTTCAACTGCCCACTCCGGTACAACCCCAGAGCGACCTGGTAGAGGCCTTCGGCTGCCGGCTCAATGCGGTCCAGTTCCTCCTGTACACGCTTGAGCGGCTTGTGTTCGGCGATCCAGCGCCGCAGCAGTTCGACACGGAAGCGATAGCCACCGACGATGGGTTCGATCAGGTCCCACTCCTGCAGGAGTTGGGGGGCGTTTTGCAGTTCTCGAATGACGACACGCACGCCGCTCTCGCGCAGCAACTGTTCCAACCCCTCCCGGGTGATAGGGTTGGGGCCGGCTTCGGCCAGCGCGGCGGCCACCACTCTCTCAGCCGGGGGCAACCCGTCCCACAGCCACTCCAGCGTGTTGCGACTGGCTTCCAGCGCGTCGGGGACGGCAGCGTCCACGTCCTCCGGCGTCACGGTCGGCAACTCGCCCGGATCCCCATCGTAAGTCCGCTCCCAGACGTGGGAGCAGAGTTGTTGGGTCAGGAAGGGATGGCCGCAGGTCAACTGCCAGACTCGTTCCGCGGCGCCGTTGAACCAACGCAGGGTGTCGTTGGCCTCAGAAAGGCGCACCAGTTCGGCGGTGTCCTCCTGGCTCAGCAGGGAGACGCGCTGGTAGGGCGTCCCCTTGAAGAGAGAGAGCGCGATGGTGTCCAGGTCGTCCACGTTGCGGCCGATGACAAAGATAAATTGCAACCGCCCAGGGTCGTCTACAAGCAGGCCCCGCAAGTAGGGGAAAAAGGCCGCCGCCGCCTGCTCTTTTTGGGGATCGGCCAGCACGTCGAACTCGTCGAAGAGCAGCACCAGCGAGGAACCCTCTGCCAGGTCACCCAGGACGGCAGGGAGCCACTCCCGGCGGAAACCAGCCTCGGGGTCAAGACGCAGGACTTCGGCGAGCTCAATCGAGCCGCCGGGGGCGGGCTGGCCCAGGGCACAGGCGATGGTGCGGGCCAGTTCCCGCAGCACCCGGTCCAGGGGCCAATCGGTTTTGTCCTGCAGGTCGAAGTAGACAGGGCAGTACGGCCCCTCGCGGGGCAGTTGGGCCGCCAGGTGCTCCAGGATGGAAGTCTTGCCTATGCGCCGCTGACCATAGAGGACGATAGCATTATCCTGGGAGCGGCGCAGGATGCGCAGCACCTCGCGCAGCACATCCGCCCGCCCGATAAAGGCAGGGCTATCGCCGACGGGGTTGCCGGCAATGTAAGGATTGAGTGGTATCCCCATCCGCCCTCTCATACATCACACAACATGGTTCACTACTATTGTACTCATCTCCCGCCATTTGTCCAGCGGGAGCAATTACTGGCTTACGCTCCTCCCTCCCCACTACAGAGAGAAGAGGCAGCAGCCACGTTTTACACACCGTTTACGTCCCTGTAATCCCCCCCTTACCCCTATGGGGGATAATTAGGCTCGGGAGGCGCGCTTGTCCCCTGGGAAAGGAGCGAACAGTTGAAAGAAAGAACGACGCGCGGACAATCCAACTATCCTACTGCCGTGGCGTCTTCCAGGAAGGCCACCCGAACCTGGCACCGGCTGGCCCTGGCTGGGATTCTGCTGCTGGCCGTGTTCTTGCACTTCTTCCGGCTGGAACAGGAGGGATACGCCAACCTGTACTACGCCGCCGCCGTGAAGAGCATGCTCACCAGTTGGCACAATTTCTTCTTCGTCTCCTTCGACCCTGGCGGGTTCGTGACGGTGGACAAGCCACCGTTGGGCCTGTGGGTGCAGGCAGCCAGCGCCGCGCTCTTCGGCTTCAACGGCATCAGCCTGCTTCTCCCCCAGGCGTTGGCCGGCGTTCTATCCGTCGTTCTGCTCTACCACCTCGTACGGCGGACTTTTGGCCCGACGGCCGGGCTGCTGGCAGCGCTGGCGCTGGCCGTCACCCCCATCAGCGTGGCCGCCAACCGCAACAACACGATGGACAGTTTGCTGGTCCTGGCCCTCCTGCTGGCAGCCTGGGCGGTCATCCGCGCCGCCGAGACGGGCCGGTTGCGCTGGCTGCTGCTCTGCGCCGCGCTGGTGGGCCTGGGATTCAACGTCAAGATGCTGCAGGCTTTCCTGGTGCTGCCTGCCTTCTATCTCCTCTACCTGGTCGCCGCACCCGTGCGTTGGTGGAAACGGCCGCTTCACCTGGCCCTGGCGACGGTCGTGCTCCTGGCTACTTCGCTAGCCTGGGTCGTGGCGGTGGACTTGACCCCGCCCGATGAGCGTCCCTACGTGGGCAGCAGCAGCAACAACACGGTGACAGAACTCATCGTCGGGCACAACGGTCTGGCCCGCCTGCTGCCCGGAGGCCGGAACTGGCTGGTTCGTCTTGGAATTACGTCGGCTCCCTCCGACGGTGGCCCATCCCCATCGCTTTCTGGCGGCCCGTCACCTCCTCCTGGCGGACGACCTGGACAGCCACCGGGCTCGTCTCCTCCTCCCGGCGGCCGGCCCAGTCAGCCGCCCTCACGTCCCAGCAGTGGATCACCGGCGTCGGGGAGGGGCAGTGGAAGACCATTTTCCGACGAAACCGGCGAGCCAGGCCTGCTGCGGCTCTTCAACCACCAACTGGCCGGACAGATCAGTTGGCTGCTGCCGCTGGCTGGGCTGGGGCTGCTGGCTGCCGCCTGGCAGACGCGCCTGCGCCTCCCCCTCGATCGGCGCCATCAGAGCATGCTGCTGTGGTCCGCCTGGCTTCTGCCGATGGTCGTCTTCTTCAACGTGGCGAACCTGTTTCACTGCTACTATCTCGAGATGCTGGCCCCAGCCATCGCCGCGCTGGTGGGAGCGGGCGCAGTGGCCCTGTGGGAGGACTACCGCCGCTCGGGCTGGCGCGGCTGGCTGTTACCGCTGGCGTTGGTGGGGAGCGCGGCTGTGGAGGCAGTCATCCTGGCCGGCTTCCCCGACTGGGGCCGCTGGCTAACGCCGCTCGTCGTCGGGCTGTGCCTGGCGGCGGCGGGTCTGCTGGCCGTCGCCAGGCTCGTTCACCTCCACGACCGGCGCGCCTGGGCGGGGGCCGTAGCAGCGGCCGGCGCACTGGCCTTGCTCGTCCCGATGGCGGTGTGGGCATCCATCCCCGTGTGGTATGGAGGACACACCGGTCTCCCCTACGCGGGGCCCGACCTGTTGGAGGATCCTCAAAGGGGTACCTCGAAGAACATGAACCACTTGGCGGATCACTTGGTAGACTACCTGCTGGCCAATCGGGGGGATGAGACCTACCTGGCGGCCACGCTCAACGCCCAAACCGCCGCTCCCATCATCCTGGCGACGGGAGAGCCGGTGATGGCGTTGGGTGGTTTCACCGGCGGCGATCCCATCCTCACGGTGGACGAGTTGGCGGAGTACGTAGCCGACGGCACGGTGCGCTACTTTCTGCTGTCACCGCAGGGAAACCGCCAGAATGGCCCGACCCGCTGGGTGCCCAAGCACTGCACGCTCGTTCCGCCAGCGCTATGGCAATCAGCGCCCTCCAGCCCCGGCGGCCCGCCTGACCCTGGCCCGGGCGGGATGCCGCAACTATTCGATTGCGGCGCGTCCGTCACATCCCAGCGGTAAATCCCTCTCCTGTCGGAGTCAAAACCCGCCCCCGGTTCGATGATGAATCGGGGGCTTGGGGGTATCCTGGACGCGGCATGGTGGAAGTTGGACCTGCGTTCCCTCGAAGACTGGATGCGCCCGACCGCACGGACAGCCTTGCCCAGTTGCTCTTCTTTGCCTCGTGTCAGCAGGAACCCCAACTCCTGCTTTTGCAGTCACTCCTCGAACGGCGTCTCGCAGCGCACCGTGCGCACCAGTTCATCGGTCAGGCACCAAAGGAAGACCTGGGGGCGCACCCGCCAGCCGCCGGCGTTATCCTCCGCTACGAAGCCCTGCTTCTTCAGCGACCGCAGCGAGTGTGTGGCGCAACTGAGTTCATACAGCTCTCTGTGCCCTTTCGTCAAGACGCCTGGCGGACTGAAAAATAGCGGTGCATAACGTCTGGGTCAGGCTGAAACCCTTCGACAATGCGGCCGTCCAGGGGAGCATCGTCGCTGCGGGCTCGAGCGCCAGCAAATCCAACGTTCAGGTGACAATTGGGCGCATTTATAGCCCGCTGCATGGACTCGGTTATTTGCACATCCCAATGTCTTTGGTCGGAACTCGGAATCCAGAAATTGCCCCAACGATCCTTATGTCCTCTCTGACCACCTCCGACCTCACGCCACCTACCGCTCTCGACCATGTCCCGTGGAAGTCGCGGGCGCGGCAGGTCCTGTTCATCTTCCAGGAAACTCTCAGGAGGACAAAAAGCGAAAACCACTTCGTCTGCTGAAGCAGATGTGAACGCATTGGGCAATAGATTTGCTGGGGGTCTCCTGAGTTGCCGGTAGGCTTCGCCCCAGTCGTGGCGACTGCGGACAATGGGAATGCGCTCATCTTGAATTCCAACAAGTTCGCTATCGGTTCCACGCCCCTGATCAACTCGCCAACTGGCATAGCGCGCCTTCCCGGGGTGATTTCGTTGACACCAGCCGAGCAAGTACCGCAGGTCATCATACACGTCTTGGATGTCCGAGTCTGAACTGTGAGGAGACAAGACATCTCCCTGGGGTGAAAAAGAGGGTGCTGTGTCGTCCATCACGACAAAGTAGAATCGTTGGTTGCGCTCTGGGCCGGTCAGGTACCCCCATAATACGCCGGTCATTCCTCCCGCTGTAGCGGGCGTACCATTCGGTACACACGCAATAGCATATTCCATAATATCTGTGATTGCCACCTTGAAACCAAAGAAGTCCTGAGCCGTATTGTGCTCATAAAAGGCATCCTGGGCGTCCATCACAGTAGGCCAATCGTAAGGTACAGGGAAAATGATAGCAGGGTCATAGATACACAAGAGTTTCATTTTGCCCCTCGCGTTTTTCGTCGTTTCTCAACACCCAACCGAAGGATTTCTTGCATCTGTTTCATCCCATCCGACATAAACTCAGGAGGCCAGTTGATAATCATCCCATACTCGTCGAATTGCAGAGGTTCAATCAACGAGCCTTCGCCTTTCGTTGTTGGGATACGCACAAAAGCGATTTGAACGTCGTCCTTGAGTGTGTCAGTCTGGTCCGCGGCGATACGTACGCGCAGTCCATTGATGAGATGATCGCTGTGTGTCTCGACAATGACACACTTGCCCAGACGGTGCAGCAAGATAAAAAAGTCGGCCAAGGCTTCCTGTATCTTGGGGTGCAGGTGCGTCTCGGGCTGTTCAAAAATGAGCGTGTCCCCTCTGTTGGCCCGCAGGCCTGCCACGATGATGGGCAGAAGCTGGCTGACGCCAAAGCCGACGTCTACGATGGTCACTCTCTGGCTATCGTCACCGATGAGTGGCAACATCAATTGCGAGATAACTCCTTCTCGAGGGATCGGCATGATGGACTGGGGCAGGCCCATCATTTCTAGCGTGCGGTTGACTGCCTTCAGCAAGCCAATAGATTTCTCTTGAAATTGATCATCAATGAGATAATCCACTGGCTCATCTCGTTCCAACAAGAGAATTTGAGCCGTGTATTCACCCCGGTAGTCCAACTCCACTCTATCGCCCAACAAAAAGTAGGCGCGTCGCGGTTCGCTGCGCAGCGGTCCCACATAGTGCAAATGCTCGGTGAATTCGGATTGCAAGTCGGGGATGGCAAACAGATATAGGGGAACGTCCTTGCGTCTTGACTTACCTGTGCTGTCATATACACGGTAGGTGATTGTCTCAGGTAGAAAATGAGCCCATTCAACCTCCAAGATAGCCTGGGGAAGCGCCAGACCGGTTCTGCTGTCTGGGATACTGACCGTGCCCGAATATGTGGCACCTGTGCGTTTCAAGCGCAACTCAGCCTGACGCAACTCTAATCCTCCCACTACCGACGACGCTGTTGCGGACTGGACAGCGGCTTGTTTCCGATCTCCCCGTTGAAGTAGGCCAACCATAACTTCATACGTGGCTCTCAACTTCTCCAGTTGTTCAGCGCTGAGAATGGCCTTAATCTCCGCCGGACCGAAGAACCTCCCGAGCCGCCTGGGAGTCAACGAAGCGGGCAACGCCAGGCTACTCAGCTCCAGGCTGAATGTCACCGACTCCTCCTCGTGCTTACCAAATACGATCTCGTCATAACGGCCAAAGTCGAGAAACTCGCCGTGGAGAGCTAAGGGTCGGTTGCGGCGACCTTCTAACGTCTGCTTGAGCAGCAGCAGGGCGTGGATGATAGAACTCTTGCCGGAACTGTTGGCTCCGGCCAGCACGGTGATCGGCTTCAATTCCAAGTCCATCTCTCGGAACGCTTTGAAATTCTTCAGACCAATGCGATTGAGCATAGAATCCTCCACTATCATCTATGCGATTCCAGCACCGCTTTCCTTGTCCGGCGTACCAAAGATGTCCAGTTCTGCCTCTCGACGAATCTCCTCAAAACGCTCTTTGGCTTCGTCAACCGCTGTCCTGGCTCCTTGAAGCCGTGCTACAATCTCTCGCTGTTTTTCCGTTGGGGGCAATGGAATACTCAATGCCAGAAAGTCGCTGGGACGAATAGATGCGTAATTTGTCGAACCTCGGACGTATGACTGAATTTCCTTTTCCAGTGACTCGTGACGGAGAGCCAGGTCAAGGTATTCCGTCAGCACATTCTTGGATACGACGTCGTAGAGAAAATAGTGCGAACTGACAATAGCTCCATCTAACTCTGGGGGGACAACGCCAAAAGCACCAGATTTGGCGTCAATCTCGGCCACGAGCACCTGCCCAGCCCTCGCTACCTGCTGCCGTTTGGTACGGAGTTGGCGACCATAAACTGTGTCTCGCAGCACGATATCACCACCGTGGAGCCTGACCGTGACCCGCTTATACGACTCATCGTCGGCAATGGTGATCCATTCCTTATGGTAGCGCAGCAATTCACCCAGAGAGACCCATGGATACCGCCCAGTTTGAACCCGCCTCGGCCTGTAACGATTGGCCGAAAGGACATACTTTGTCCGAGTAACACGCTCCATATCCGCCCACCAGGATTGGTTCGTTTCCGGTTTGGTGGCCCATTGTTCACGTAGAACGTGCAGATCATTGCGTCCCGGGATGGGACGGCGGGCAGCGGTCAGTTCAAAGCCGTCGTTCCGCACCTCAAAGAACCAGACCTGTTGGGTCGGGCCACCTTTGCGAAAAACAAGAATGTCCGCTTTGACACTGGTATACGGTAAGAAGATACCTGAGGGCAACGAGATGACCGCTTCTACCACGAAATCTCTCAACAGTTGTTGGCGGATTTTGCGCTCTGGGCCACCACGGAATAGCAACCCTTCCGGGACGATCATTGCTGCCCGTCCGCCGGGCTTCAGGCTCAGCATAACGTGCTGAAGAAAGAGCGACTCTGGATTGCGCGTTCGCACCGGGAAACCGGCCAGGTCTTGCCTGGGCACAGTCACAGAGCCGAATGGCAGATTGGTCAAAATCACGTCGTAGCGGTCAGGTTTCTGGGCGCTGGCGCTCAACGAATCACCACGGGCCAGGTGACTATGTCCATCACCGTGGAGAATCATATTCATTACCCCCAACTTGTGGGCACGAGGGCTGAGTTCGCGGCCATAGATCGTCTCCTGGCGCAGAAAGTGCCATTTCCCTGCGTTGTCCGGGTCGTCTCGCCTTAGAGCAGCATGCAGGTGTTGGTAGGCGCGGATGAGAAAGCCCCCGGTGCCACTGGCCGGATCGTAGACTGTCTCGCCTACCTGGGGATCAATCAGGCTGACCATAAGGTCAATCAGGTGGCGTGGTGTAAAGAACTGGCCCAATTGCCCGGCCTCGTTGGCCATCTTTGCCAAAAGAAACTCGTAGACTCGCCCCTTGATGTCGAAATCATAGTCTTCCAGATTGATCGTCTGGACAATACCCAGCACCCGCCGCAGGGCTTCCGGCTCACGCAGGAGTAGATAGGCATCGGCAAAGATTATCCGCAGGTCGCTGTTATCAACGCCCGGATGGTCTGGGGTCTGCGCCAGATGAGGGAAGAGTTGCTGACTGATGAAGCCAGGCAGGTCGGGTTCATCCTGAACCCAACGGTAAAAGCGCCACCGGTCGTTGCCCAGTCGAGTGCGGTAAGTCGGATCAGCCTGTTCTCGTTGGCGTTCCTGGTCATCCAACAGCTTCAGGAACAGAAAATAGGTAAAATGCTCAATATAGTCCAACGTGTTCAGGCCGGCCGAGCGCATCAAGTTGGCAGCGTCCCATACCTTGCGCTGAAGCTTTGGAATCGTGCCTTCCGCCATTATTTACACTCCTCAGACGTTGGGTTATCCAGATCCTGTTCTTCCAGTGTCCGGTACACCACCCCGCGGCGAAAAGCGCCGCTGGCCGTAGAGAACGATGGCATTGTCCTGCGGACGGCGCAATACGCGCAGCACCTCGCGCAGCACGTCCACCCGCCCGACGAAGGCGGGGCTATCGCCGACAGGGTTGCCGGCGATGTAGGGGTTCAGTGGTACCATCATCCGTCTCCTCACGCATCACGCAATACGCCTACTATTGTACTCATCCCCCGCCCTTTGTCCAGCAGGAACAACTCTTGACCCGGAAAGCGAGATAGCCGCCTTGCCCTCGCACCAATCGCGGCTATGACACGGCTTGTTCATTGTTCATTGTTCATTCTTTGGTACCTTCCCCATCTCCACCTGGCCCAGGTAAATGAGAGACTCCAGGTCTTCGGTGTCTTCGGGGGCGTAACGGGCCACGGCCGCCCGCACTCGCGCCAACTCCTCCTCGGAGGCCAGGCCGAGCATTGTGCCCAGGTCGCCAAAATCGCGGGTACGGGAGGCTGTCATCTTCATCAGCACCAGGTAGGGTAGATCCAGAACGGGGTAGCCCGCCGAGTCCTGCCGGGGGTGGATCAGGGCCTCGTCCAGCCAGGGGTAGTCGCCCAGGATCATGTCTACCTCCACCCCCTGCGGCGAGCGAACCAGGAAGCCGGGTATGGCCGGGGGAGAGACGTAGGAGTATCCCGCCGCCTCCAGCCGCCTCCGAATCGCGTCGCCGTCCTGACGGTGTACCAGTATGTCCAGGTCTCTGGTGCCCCGTTCCGGCATGTAGACCCGGGTGGCGACGCCGCCAGTGATGATCCAGGGGATGCCCTCGAGGATGGGCCGCAGGTCGGGCCAGGGGTTC
>Ga0209121_10002850_pt1 | contig 17193 bp, 17 predicted proteins | sample Cruoilmetagenom3_FD_187292 | JGI IMG/M metagenome (GOLD analysis project Ga0209121, IMG submission 187292) | Oil polluted marine microbial communities from Coal Oil Point, Santa Barbara, California, USA - Sample 3 (SPAdes) (version 2) | ecosystem: Environmental > Aquatic > Marine > Oil seeps ... | reverse complement strand
TACTGAATCAAGTTCAGCACAGGGCCCAGCATGACAGAAAAAGGAGGTGACAAAGGGCAAGGAAGTAAAACTGGGAAATATATACATTTAGTAACTTTCCCTCCCACTGGCGGGAGGGAATAGAAGGGAGGGGGAGAATTAAAGCGGAGAGAAAAGGGGTTAGTCCTTTTCTCTCTCCTTAAACTGGTAAGTATGTCTATGCCTATCTACTTAAACAATATTTTTATCTTTGACAAATATAAAAAAATTTTGTATAAGTATATCTATGAAGAAATTATTCATACCTGTTTTGTTCATTGTTCTATTCTCACTACAATTATGTGCAGTTCCTTGTGATAGCATAGTACCTATGAACAATAGAGAATTTGTTCCCGTTCTTGTCGATATGATAAATAATTCACAAAAAAATATTAAGGTTTTGATTTATACCGCAAGGTATTATGAGAAATATGAGAATTCAATTAATGATAAAATATATAATGCACTTATAGATGCTACAAATAGGGGAGTAGATGTAGAAATAATTATTGATGTTTCAACATGGAATAAGGGTAATACTGAAAAGAATATCGTTTTTACCGATTGGATAAAGGAACAATCAAAAGGTAAAATTAGAATTCTATATGATCCGGGGATTGCAACATCACACAATAAAATAGTTCTAATTGACGGATATATATCAATTGTAGGTTCAATGAACTGGAGTTATTATGCCCTTGAAATCAATAAGGAAGCATCGGTAGCTGTATTTTCAAAACCTGTATATAATGAATTCCTGAGATACTATGATGAAGTTAAATTGCGTTCTACAAAGGAACCGGAGTTAAAATGAATAGAGTTATAAAGTTTATATTTCTTTTGTTTATTTTTACCCCTTTCTTATACGGTATTCCCGTTGAGGATGTTGAGGTTTTGAATAACAGAGATTATTTTTTAAGAACAATTGAAATGATAAAAAATGCGGAGAAAACAATCGATATTGCTATGCTTGAAGTTCATGCTTCGTTTGATAGAGAAGGCGACCCGATTAGAGAACTTGTAGATGCACTTGTATTTGCACACAATAAAGGTGTTAAGGTTAGACTTATCGTAGAATCATCGAACTGGAATAAAAATAGCACAAGGCGTAATAGTGAAACGGTTGATTATCTTGGAAAGCATGATGTTACGGCATATTATGATGATCCGGACACAACACTACATGCAAAAATGCTTATCATAGATTCCCTTTATACTATAATCGGTTCAACTAATTGGAGTTATTATGCAATGACTCAGAACGGTGAATCAAGTGTATCAATGAAATCCAAAGAGGTAGCTAAGTACTATCTTGAAAAATTTATTGAGCCCATAATTAAGAGATCAACAAAGGATTTAAAAATTTAATGAAAAAAATTCTATTTATATTTCTTCTATGCCCTTTTTTGCTTATAAGCTCTGATATAGAGGAAATTCGTATTATATTCACAGGGGATATTCAGGGTTATTTAAAACCCGAATATGCAACCTATATGAATCCGGCTTTTCCGCCAACAATAGGGAATACAGGAGCTTTTCTTAATTATCTGAATAAAGTAAGGCAACACTCAAATCCTATTCTTATATCAAATGGAAATATATACACTGATAATGCTTTTACATTCAGAGAGAAAAGGGAAAAGGTAGAAAAATTCCTTGATGATGTTAATTATGATTTCATCAATTTTGGAGTTTTTGATGTAATGATGTTAGATAAAGATTATAAAGAGACAGCTAATAAATATAAAGTTATTTCATCCAATGCTACATTCAATGATTTTCCAATATTTCAATATAGGATTATCGATTACAAAGGTATTAAAATCGGGATCTTCGGTTTGATTTCAGAATATACAAAACTATATAATCAAAGTAAATACTGGGATAAATTTAATATTGAAAACGAATTGGATGCTGCTCAGAGAATGGTTAATATTCTAAGAATGAAAAAGGCGGATTTGATTATTGCCGTTACGGACATAGGTGATGACAGAGATAAATATTTAGCACAACATATTAACGGTATTGATTTGATCATTGGTGGTTTCCTTGGTAGAGGAATAAATAAACCATTTGAAAATCAAACTACACATACAATTGTTTTTAGGACTTATGGTAATATGGGCAATATTGCACTTATAAGTATATTTTATGATAAAGAAAAAGAATCCATTGTAAAGTATGAAGCTGTTTCCAAAACATTATTCGATTACGAATTCCCAATTTCCGATAGTATCATTAATGCCTATGGATTTAAAAAGATTAATGGAAAATGGATATCGGAATAATAGGTCTAGAGAATACAGGTAAAACTACTATATTTAATGCAATTACAGGATTAGAAGCAGAAGTTACAACATATTCAATCAAAGATTCCAAACCAAACAAAGCAACAGTTAAATTAAAAGATGAGAGATTGGTATGTCTTTATAATATATTTCAGCCTGAGAAATTAGTATATGCAACAATGAATATTATCGATATGCCTCCTATAAGCGAAGATCATAAAAGTAGTTGGGGAATAAAACTTGTAGAATTTACAAAAAATATTGATATGATAATTGAAGTTGTCAGAAGTTTCAAAAGAGAAGATGTAATATACCGTTATGATGATATTGATCCTGTTAGGGATATAAAAACACTTGATTCTGAAATTATATTTAGTGATTATACAATTATAGAAAAAAGGATTCAAAGATTGTCAAAGAAGAAAGGGAATTTAACCAATGAAGAGAAATATGAGCTGCCTATTCTCGAGAAATTAAAAAAAGCTTTGGAAGAGGAGATACCACTCAGAACGCTTAATTTGACAGAGCAGGAGATGTTTATCTTAAAAGGATATAATTTATTATCATTGAAGCCATTACTTATAATTCTGAATACAGATGAAGAATTTTCAAATTCGGATTTGATTGCTAAAATTGAGAATTTAGGCAAAGAAATAAATTTTAACTCTATTCATATGTGTGGGGCTATGGAAATGGATATAAATATGTTGGATGATAATGAAAAAGAAGAATATATGAGAGAATTGGGTATTGAAGAATCTGCAATCGAAATGGTAAAGAAAGCCATTTTCGATAGCTTGGGTTTAATATCTTTTTTCACAGTAGGCAAAGATGAGGTTAGAGCTTGGCCTATCGGAGATGGTACAATTGCTCACAAAGCAGCAAGTAAGATACATACTGATATAGAGAAAGGATTTATAAAAGCTCAAGTTGTTCATTATAAAGATTTTAAGCAATATCCCGATTTTGTAACATTAAAGGAAAAAGGTCTTTTAAGACTTGAAGGTAAGGAATATATGGTAAAAGATGGAGATATAATAGAGTTTAGGTTTAACATATGAATAATATTGATCTATTAAAGGATTTAAAAAAAGAAAAAAACTGGATTGAAATATTTAATCTTTTTTCGGATATACCAATTAAAGAAAAAAAAACCGTATCTGCATCGAAATGCTTTATCGATGCATGTGAAAATCTTAATAAATTCAATAACCTTTATGTAGAATATCTGCATTTTCTTGCAAATAAATCGGAACATAAATCTCCCTATGTAAACAGATTGGTAGAATATTACAAAAGTAATGATGAGAAACTATATAAAGAATATTATTATAGATATCTAAGAACATTGGCTAATGAAAAATCCTTTAAGGTGTTGGAGGATAAATTTTTAGAGCTTATGGAAAATAAGGATTTGATAATACCTGAAGAAATATTGGAAATCGCTAATATTACATACAAAAAGGGCAATGTTGATTTTGCTACGGTAATAATAAATCTCAGTCTTCCATATGTTAATATTGATAGCGATATATACTATTACTATTTGAAATCTCTAATTAAATTTACTTCTAACGATAAATGTTTAAGAAAACAGATACTGGAATATTTTGAATATAAATACAGTAATCATAAAAATTATAATAGATTAATTAAAGTTTCTAAATTGCAAATAAGTGATAACCTTTCTCAATCTGTCGATATATTTGAAGATTTAATTAGATTTGATGAGGGGGAATATGTTTATCATCAAAATTTCAAAACAGGTAAAATTATTAGTGTGGATTTCACTTTTGATGATATAAAGATTGAATTTGAAAATAGTGTCAGAAAAACATTTAAAAGAAAGAACCTAAAAAATATTCTAAAACATTTGCCGGGTGATGATATTGCCGTATATAAATTTGATAAGATTGATGAATTCAAGAGAATAATAGATAAGGAACCTGATAAAGCCGTATATATTATTTTAGTATTTGCCAAGAAAAAACTTACTCAAAAAGAGATTAAATCATTCTTGGTCCCGGATTTTATACAGGAATCAGAGTGGAATAATAAATGGAAGTCGATTAAAGAAGCCTGTGAAAAATCAAATATAGTTGACAGAGACATTAATTATAACTATATGATAAAATCAGATAATGAAATTTCTATAGTTGATGAGATTTTAAAAATAACAAATATAAAGAAAAAGCTTTCGGAATTGGAGAAAATCCAATTTGATTTGGGAGAAAATGATAAAAACAAGATTGAAGATGTTTTGGAAAATGTACAGAGCTTAAGAGCTCAATTTCTATTATTAAATCTTTTTCCTGATAAATATAATATAGAGCAATATATAAGAAATAGTATAAAGTCAAAAGAAAGACTATATAGATTTATAAATGATATTATAAAGACAAATAATATCCATAAAGTACTGGAAATATCCGAAGAATTATGGCCGGATTTTGATGAGTTTATGTCAAAATATCTTTTTGAATTTACTCCATTGGTAGAGGAACAGTATATAGAATTTTTACATAAGAATAATAAGAATGAAATTGCTGATAATATTATAAAAAAATCTCTCAATGATATATACCTTTTCCCGGATTTGTTTCTTGCAATATGTAAAAATAAATTGAAAAATTTATGGGGCGGTACAAAAGATATTCCAGTTTCCAGATTGATAGAAAAGTCAATTGAACTTTATGAATATACATCTATTGAGGTGTTAAACGAACAGGATAGAGATGTTAAGCGAATTTATCAGAAACTTCTCCAAAAGACAAGAGATATAATTAGAGCAGATGACTTTAAAAATTATAGAACGGCAGTAAGGGAAATTAAAGAGTCGAAAAGATTGAAATTGCTTTTAAACCAGATAAGTAAAATTGAAAATATGCCAATTGAATTACAGAGTATGTTAAGAGCAATTATTACTGACCAGTATCCTGATATTGAAAGTACTAAATATGAAGAGAGCGAGTCGTTTTATACTCTTGCCAATTCATATGATAAAATGATGAAGCAATATAAGTATATTATCTCAGTGGAAATTCCTAAGAATAGTGAAAATATATATGAAGCTGCATCTATGGGTGATTTAAGTGAAAATGCAGAGTATAGATCTGCAAAAGATAAACAAAAACTACTTGCCAGTTCACTTAACACTATAAGGTATGAATTGGATAGAGCTATTGTAATAGATCTGAAAGATGTTAATGGGGATATAGTTAGCTTTGGAACAGTAGTAGAATTAAAGGATCGAATAAATAAAAGGATTGTAGTATATAAAATTTTGGGACCATGGGAAACGGATATTCAAAATAATATTATATCTTATAAATCCGAGATAGGAAAAGAGCTTGAGGGTAAAAAGAAAGGAGATACAATTCAGTTTAAAAATGATTCATATCTGATAATTAGTATAAAGAAACTTGAAAAGATATAGCAATTGGTATATAATAATATATGAAAAATTTTTATATGATATTGAAATTATCAAAAAATGCGACTCAGAGGGAAATTCGAGATGCATACTTAAAACTTGCAAAAATTTATCATCCTGATAAAGCCAATACAAAATCACTGAAAGGATGGGTTATTACAAATGAGGATTTTGCTCAGATAACAAAAGCATATAAAACATTAATAGACCCATTAAAAAAAGCCGAATATGATAGAGAAATAAGAATTGGATATATAGACGAATCCGAGATATCACAGCAGCAACACTTTACAAAGATTTTCAAAGAGGGTATTAATGCGATATCCAATAATAGATTTGAGAAAGCAGAGAAATATTTTTACGCATGCCTGCACATACAAAAAGATCATCCTGAAGCAAATAGTTTTCTTGCACTTTCAATCATTAATAATAATGGAAACCCTGAGGTAGCTCTGGAATATGCTGAGAAAGCACTTAAATTAAAAATCGATAATGCTGATTTATATGTTAATATAGCACTGGTTTATAAAGCAATGGGTAATAATGAAAAGTATGAAAAATTTGTTGAGGAATCACTCAAGTGGAATAAACTAAATAAAAGAGCTTTACAAGAGGAAATGCAAATAAAAAAATCACAAAGAAGTATTTGGGGGAAGATATTTAAAGGAGGTATTAAATGATTGATTATGAAAGCAGATTGTCAGAGATATTAAATGATGTTCCCGGAACAATACTGGTTAGTCTTGTAGGCACTGATGGTATGGGACTTGCAAATTCAATGAAGGATGATTCAATAGATATAGAAAAAATGGATGCTGATATTACATCTGTTGTAATTAATAGCCAGAAAATTGCAAAGGATCGTGAAAAAGGCGGTTTAATGGAACTTTTCTTTACAACAGGTCATAGCACATACATCATATTGCCGATCAATGATTTATACTTTATTTATCTTTTAGTTGAGGGGGAGAAACAGAATTTAGGATTGGCAAGGCATGAATTACATTCTTCTTTGAAGGATTTTGAAGAATCACTTAAATATTAATTCTATTTTAGCTTTATTTCCTTTACTCCCTCTGATCACAGGTATTATAATCACTCAATGGATTAAATTCCATTTTTTATTGTTATTTATTTCAATTGCTATTTTCGTTTCACTATTTATAACAAAACATTATAAAATATCAAAAATTTTTCTTTTATTAAGCATTTTAATTTATGGTAATGTGTCATTTGATAAGTGTGTAGAGGATAAAGTAATTCCGGAGAGTATTATATGCCAGGGTACGATTGAAAGGACAGGAACATATGATTTTAACAGTAATAAAGGAATAATTAATATATCCTATCCTTATCACCTAAGGAATAAAAGGGTTAAAATATATAATTACAACAAGTACTACAGATTAATAACAGGGGATATTATTTCATTTAAGGGGTATATAAACGGTTATAATGACAAAATTGAAGAATATTATGAAAGAAAAGGAATATATGGTAAAATCAGTATCGGTAAAAATTGTGTTGTTAAAATTCTAAAAAGTGGTTTGTTTTCAAAGGGGAATAATATATTTAAACCATTCGATATTTATAGAAAGGAAGTTTTTAGAATTCTTCCGGGGGAATACAATACTCTCTTAATGTCTTTCATTTTTGGCGAGAGAAATAAACTTAGCAGAGATACTGAAAATTCATTTAGAAAACTCGGAATAACACATTTGTTAGCTTTGAGTGGTTTGCATCTTGCCGTTATTATGGGAGCTTTGCTTGTCATTTTAAAATTAATAAGATTTAATGATAATATTATCTTATTCGCTATGATAATTGTTATTTTCTATTATCTTGCATTTGTTGATTTTAAAATATCAGTACTTAGAGCTGCTTTTATGGTATTTATTTTTATGATATCATTCAAAGTAAAGAGATATCCAATACCTTATAATATTTTGTTTTCCACAGCATTTGTTATTCTTTTAATATGGCCGTCCGAAATCTATTCTCCTGGTTTTTTACTTTCATTCTCGGCTGTATTTTCTATCATATTGTTTTATAGGGAGATATACGCATTTGTATATTTTAAAAGCCCATTATTTAGATATATTATTTTGCCTTTCCTTATAAGTTTATTTATTAATTTATTTACATTCCCTATTATCTCGCATTATTTTGGCACATTCTATCTTTTATCTCCTATTGCAAATATCATTTTCATTCCTCTTGTTTCATTGATAATCGTACTTGGTGTAATGTCTATGATTATTTATATATTCTTTCCAATGCTTTCGAATTATATCAATTCGGTTATATTTATGCTTGAAAAAATATTCTTTAAAATACTCGATATTTCAAAATCGATTGATGTTAAAATTTCTCCTTCACGAAATATGGAAGTAGTATTTGTTTTATTGCCAATTTTAATAACAGGATTATTTATAATATTATCACAAATTAAAAAAAGAGAAGTTGATATATTGTCTAAAATGTAATAAAATGAATTATGTTTGGAATCATTGATATAGGCAATACAAATATTCATATCGCCTTTTGCAATAGAGAAGAGATGTCTAATTATAAGACTATTCACTATACGGATTATAAATTACTTTATAATATCCTTAATTCCGTATCTACTAACAGGTACATTTTATGTTCTGTAAATAATAATAATTTTAGTAAAGTTTCAAAATTGCTCGAAGGGAAAGAATCAATTGGAATCGAATTTATCAAGCCATTAAAACAAATGGGATTTTATGAAACGATGGGGGTTGACAGGATTGCCAATACATACCATATTATCAAGAGAAAAAGGGAAGGTATTGTGCTTTCCTTAGGAACAATGAATGTAATTGATATCATTAAGGAAGGACAATTCAAAGGTGGAATGATTTTTCCGGGTGTAGAGAGTATGATAAATTGTGTTAATAGACATGCTGATTTAATCAATGCACAAAAAGGATTCAATTGCGATACTGATATAATAGGATTAAATACAGAAGATTGTGTATCTGCAGGTATAGCAAATATACAAAGGAATGGTATAATATCAACAGTCAAAAAACTTCAGAAAAAGTACAATATTAATGATATTTATTATACCGGTGGAGGATATAAGTTGGTAGAATCTGAAAGCGGATGGATTCTTGATAAATTATTAACTATAAAAGGGATAAAGGATCTGGCAAGAGATTATTATGAATGTAATTGGGATTGACAGTTCAACAAATAATTTGAATATCGGGATTATTTCTAAAAATAATTCTTTTGAATATTCCTTCGACTATTTCAGAGGGCATGCAGAAATGATTGATGAAGCATTTGCTAATGTTCTGGAAAAAGCTGATTTAAATATAAATAACATCGACCTTTTTGTTATAACAGATGGACCCGGTTCATACACGGGACTAAGAGTAAGTTCAGCATTTATTAAGGGACTATTATTTGGGAAGGATAAAAAATTTGTTTCGATATCAACGGTTTATGCAATGAGTTTTCATTATAAGGATTCAAAAGAAAATATTGCAATTGTATATGATATCAGGCATGATAAAATAGTGTTTATGGACAATAGGAACTTCAATGAAAGGATTTTATCGATTAGTGATTTAAGTGAAATAGATTGGTGTAATTACAAAGTTACGGGCAACGGGACTGATTTACTTGAAAAGGAAGGTATATTGATCGATGAAAATATACTAAAAGACGGAATTGCCGGACCATCGGGTTTGGATGTGGTTAGAAGCGGGCTAAAGGTGTATAAAGAAAATGGAGCACAAGATTTAATAATGTATGAACCGAGATATTTTAAATAATTGACATTAAATAGTCAATTTGATATATTACTTTTGAATTATCATTAAGGATGGATAATATATGGCAAATGTGAAGTTACAAAATGTTACAAAGGTATATGACAACAATGTACTTGGTGCAAAAGATATTAATATAGACATCAAAGACGGTGAATTTGTTATTCTTGTAGGTCCTTCAGGTTGTGGTAAAACCACAATACTAAGAATGATTGCTGGTCTTGAGACTATCACTCACGGGAAAGTGTCAATTGGCGAAAGGGTTGTTAATGACCTAATGCCTAAGAATAGAAATGTATCAATGGTTTTTCAAAATTATGCATTATATCCTCATATGACGGTAAGGGATAATCTGTCGTTCGGACTTCGAATTCAAAAGATTAGTAAGAAGGAAATAGAAAAAAGAATAAGTTGGGCAGTAGAAATATTAGGGATAGAAAAATTATTAAAGAGAAAACCAAAGGAGCTTTCAGGTGGACAAAGACAGAGAGTTGCTGTTGGCAGGGCTATAGTAAGAAAGCCTGATGTATTCCTTTTTGATGAACCTTTGAGTAATCTTGACGCTAAAATGAGAGTTGAAATGAGAAGTGAATTGTTAGGGCTTCATAACAGGTTAAAGGCAACAATGATTTATGTAACACATGATCAGGTGGAAGCAATGACAATGGGTGATAAAATTGTTGTTTTAAAAGATGGAGAAATAAAGCAAATAGCACATCCAATCGAACTTTATAAAAAACCCGAGAATAAATTCGTTGCAGGATTTATTGGTAGCCCACCTATGAATTTTATTGACGGGGAAATTATCATCGAAGACGGGAAAATCTATTTTGTGAGTAATCAAATACATATAGATATAAGTGATAAGTATAAGAATATTGAACCGATTAAATGCACACTTGGCATTCGCCCTGAAGATATTATTGACAATGAAATAAAAAAAACAGATAATTCTACAAATCAAATGATTGCAAAGATAAAAATTGTCGAAATGCTGGGGAATGATGCGATAATACATTTTAAATATGGCAATAATAATTTTAAAGCTATTGTAGACCTTTTGGATAAATATGTATATGATGCAGATTTTAAGTTTGTATTTAAAAAAGATAGAATATTTCTTTTTGATGATGAGGGAAGGTCAATAAGATAAGGATTTATTGTGAAAAAGACAGTAAAAATAGAAAATAAACTTGGTCTTCATGCAAGGCCTGCAACATTAATTGTTAAAACAGCATCTAAATATAAATCCGAGATAAGTATCAAAAAAGATGACATTATTGTTAATGGTAAAAGTATAATGGGAGTAATGATGCTTGCAGCCGAAAATGGAAGCGAAATTGAAATTATTTGTGAAGGAAATGATGAAAAGGAAGCCATTGATGCAATTTCAAAGATAATTAAGGATAAATTTTATGAAGAATAATAACAAAATATTCAGAGGTATTCCGATTTCACTGGGCATATCTTTAGGGAAATCATTTGTTTTTAACAGGTATAAATTAATGCCCAAATCAAAAAATGGTATTGTGGATATTGACAGGGAACTGCAGCAATTACAAAAGGCTTTTGATGATGCAAAGGTTGAAATCGAAGAGATGAAAAAACATATTGGAGATATTTTAGGTAAGAAATATAGTGATATTCTTAACGCTCAAGTATTATTCCTCGAAGATAACGAATTACATAAGTTAATCAAATCGAATATAGAAAAAAAGGGAATGAATGCTGAAATGGCATTTAAGAGTGTATTAAGGAATTATATAAATAGTATAGAAACTCAAACTTCAAATGAATATCTAAAAGATAGAGCTTTGGATTTTAAAGATGTTGGAATGAGAGTAATTGATAAATTAAGCGGGATATTGACATCTAATATTAAGGAATCCAGAAATAGGATTGTTATTTCCGATGATCTTTCACTCACAGAACTTTTAAAATTATCACAGGAGAAAATAGCCGGTATTATTCTCGAAAATGGAGGAAAAACAAGTCACTGTTCTATCGTTGCCAAAGCACTTGAAATTCCTATGACCATTCAGGTTAAGGGTATTTTAGGTGTTCTTAAAAGTGATGAAAATATTATTATAGACGGAAGGAATGGTGTTGTTATTATAAATCCAAATGAGAATACAAAAAGACAATTTGAGAAGAAGAAAATAGAATATATCGATGAATTGAATGATTTAAAGGGTATAAGAGATCTTGAAGCAACTACAATGGATGGAGTCAAGATTAATTTAGCTGCAAATATTGAAATGCCTCTTGAAGTAGATATTGCTTTACATAATGGAGCAAAGGGGATAGGTTTATATCGAACGGAATTTTTATATATTGAAAAAGGATACCCACCTACAATTAACGAGTTGTATATGGATTATAAAAAGGTAGTTGAGAAAATCAGTCCGAATACTGTAATAATCAGAACCGTTGATCTCGGTGCGGATAAATTATTTCATGATATATATTTAGGAAAAGAGCATAATCCATTTCTTGGGTGGAGGGGGATTAGAATATGTTTAGAGAAAAAAATAATTTTTAGAGAGCAGATAAAAGCGATATTAAAATCATCTCTTATAGGAGATGTGAAGATTATGCTTCCAATGGTATCAACAGTAAAAGAGGTTGAAAAAGCAAGAGGAATTATTGATGATGTTAAAAAGAAGGTTAATTACCCAAAAGATAAGCATATCGATATTGGCATTATGATAGAAGTGCCTTCTGCAGCTTTGATATCAGATAAATTAGCACCTTTAGTTGATTTCTTTTCGATTGGTTCCAATGATTTAACTCAGTACACATTAGCAGTCGATAGGAATAATTATAGAGTTAGTTATCTTTATGATTCCTTGCACCCATCTGTCTTGTCTTTAATAAAAATGACTATAGATAATGCTCATAAGAATAGCATTTGGGTAGGTGTATGTGGTGAAATGGCAGCTGATCCTTTTGCTATTCCGGTTTTACTCGGACTGGGAGTAGATGAGCTTAGTATGACTCCTCTCAATATCCCTATTGCAAAAAAAATTATAAGAACAATGTCAATTTCCGAAGCAAAAATCATTTCAAAAAGAGCATTAAAGTTTAATAATGGAGAACAGACAAGAGAAAATATAAAAAAAGAGGTACTTGAGAAGTTTATATCATTGAAGAATATATATTTTCCAAGGAGTGTTAATAATGATATTATCTAATGAAAAAATTCTGAAGATGACAGTCGATTTTCCTGAGGAATTTAATGAAGGAATCAATGATAACTTTATCACTTTAAAGTTTAAACCGATAAATATTTTCTATTCGGGAATGGGAGGATCAGGCGTATGTGGAGAAGTGATAAAAAATCTTTTAAAATCCAAAAATATTCAGGTTCACATTAATCATAGTTATGATTATTTTTCCAATAAATTTTCAGGGAATGATATTCATATATTTTCAAGTTACTCCGGCAATACCGAGGAAACACTAACTGCTTTTAGAAAAGCAGGTAATATCGGAAATAGATATATTATTACCTCAGGGGGGAAATTGGAAGAAATGGCAATGGAGCAAAATTTGCAAGTCATTAAATTAAAAAAAGGTTATCAACCAAGAATTATTTTTCCCTATACACTTGGTGCAATATTAACATTCCTGAATTATTTCAAAATGTATCAGGATGTTGGTCCCCAGATGATAGTTGAACACCTGAAGGCAATAAAGAATGACAGTTTGGTGCATAAAACATTAAAGCAAATTGCAGCGAGTATTGAAGATAATATAGTTTCGATATTCAATTCATTTGATATTACGGGAGTAGCCCTAAGATTGTCTGCCCAAATGAATGAGAACTCAAAACTATATACACATATCTCAAATTTTCCGGAATGTAATCACAATGAAATACTTGCTATGGAACATATGAAAAAATTACCTTTAAAAGCAATCTTTGTCGAATCAAAATATGATTATGATAGAATTAGACTTAGAATGGATATTATTAGAAATATGCTGAAAAATAGTGGGGTTGAAATATTTTGTTTAAAAACAGATTCTATTAATTATCTTGATGAAGTAGTTTCTCTTATATATATGGGTGATATGTTGAGTGTGTATACAGCGATAAATAGAGGTGTAGTCGCGGGTGATATTGATGAGATTGAGGACCTAAAAAGGGAGTTGAAGAAAAGATGAAAGTATTAATACCTGCTGCAGGTAGAGGAACCAGACTGCAACCGCACACATTTAGTATACCCAAACCATTAATAAGATTTGCCGGTAAATCAATGCTTGAACATATAATCGATAATATCGAGAAAGCCAAGATATCGGAGTATATATTTATTGTTGGTTACTTAAAAGAGGCATTTGTTAAATATTTCAATGGAAATATTCATGGAACAAAACTGTCTTATGTCGATCAACTTGAGCAAAAAGGACTGGCAGATGCAATATATAAAGCGAAAGGATTATTTAAAAAGGATGAAGAAGTGTTAATAATACTTGGAGATACACTTTTTGAAGCCGATATAGTTAAACAGATAAAGAAAAATGAATCTTTTATCTGTGTTCATAAGGTAGATAATCCGGATAAATTTGGAGTGGTTTATATAGATGAAGATGAATATATTACGGATCTTATAGAGAAGCCAAAAAAGTCTAAATCCGATTTAGCGGTTGTTGGAATATATTATTTTAATTCGGCATTTAGTTTGTTTAAAAGTATAGATTTTATTTTAAACAATAATATAAAAACAGCCGGAGAATTTCAAATCACAGATGCATTGAATTACTTTGTGAAAACAGGGGGGAAATTGCGTGCCGTAACAATTGATAAATGGTACGATTGTGGTAATAGAGAAAAACTCATAGAAACTCAAAGATTATATATTAAAAGATATAATAAGCATATGTTATATAAGAACTGTTCCATTATTGAACCTGTATATATTGACGAGTCGGCAATTGTTGAAAATTCAATAATCGGTCCATATGTTTCTATTGATAAAAATGCTTTTATTAAAAATTCAATTATTTCAGATACAATTGTCGGTATATCATCACACTTGGAAAATGCTAATATAAAGTCGTCGGTAGTGGGTGATGAATCCAGATATATAAATATCCCGGAAAGTATTGACCTTGGCAGTAAATCGGAGATTACAAAAGGAGGTGTAAAATGAACAAGGTACTATTAACTTCTGAATCTGTTACAGAGGGGCATCCTGATAAAATGTGTGATATTATTTCCGATTCGATATTAGATAGATTAATTGAATTGGATATGGATGCAAGGGTGGCATGTGAAACATTGACAACAACAGGTCTTGTATTTGTATCAGGAGAAATCACAACCAAAGAATATATTAATATTACAGAAACAATAAGGAAAGTAATACATAATATAGGTTATACTGATCCAAATTACGGCTTTGATTATGAAACCTGTGCTGTTGTTACTTCAATTCAGGAACAGTCTCCTGACATTGCTTTAGGGGTCAATATTGGAGGTGCGGGGGATCAGGGTATGATGTTTGGTTATGCATGCAATGAAACGGAAGAATTGATGCCAATGCCAATTATGATGGCTCATAAACTTGCTAAACAGCTTTCCAATGTAAGAAAATCCTCGCAATTGCCTTACCTTAGACCTGATGGAAAAACACAGGTAACAGTTGAGTATGAAAATGATAAACCTAAAAGAATCGATACTATAATTATTTCCGCTCAACATAATCCTGAAGCCAGGGAAGAGGATATAAGGAAAGATATTATTGAATATGTAATTAAGCCAACAATACCGAGTATTATGATTGATAAAAATACAAAATATTATATAAATCCGACAGGTAGATTTGTAATAGGTGGGCCAAAAGCGGATACCGGTTTAACAGGAAGAAAGATAATGATCGATACATATGGAGGACTCGCCAGACATGGAGGAGGGGCATTTTCAGGTAAAGATCCGTCAAAAGTAGACAGATCAGGTGCATATGCGGCAAGGTATGCGGCTAAAAATATTGTAGCAGCAAAGTTAGCAGATAAAATAGAGATTCAATTGTCGTATGCAATAGGGATGGCTGATCCGATATCCATTTCAGTAGACACTTTTGGAACAGGGACAATTGAAGATACCAAGATATTAAAAATTATTAGGAATCTTTTTGATTTTACACCACTTGGGATAATTACCATGCTTGACCTTAAAAAGCCAATATATAAGCATACTGCATGTTATGGGCATTTTGGCAGAACAGAAAAGGGTTTCACATGGGAAAGAACGGATATGGTAGATAAAATATTACAAGAAGTAGGTATATAATGAAATATATGATAAAGGATATAGATTTTGCGGATGAGGGCATGGAAAGAATAGAATGGGCAGGTAGACATATGCCCGTACTCAAGAAATTGGAGAGTGAGTATAAGGACTCAAAGTTATTTAAAGGAAAAAAAATTGCGGCATGTTTACATGTTACTTCGGAGACAGCCAACTTAATGATACTTTTAAAGAATGTTGGTGCTGAGGTCGCTCTTTGTGCTTCAAATCCTTTATCTACACAGGACTATGTTGCATCCGCACTTGTGAAATATTACGGTATCCCTGTATTCGCATGTTATGGAGCGACAAAAGAGGAATATTATGATCATATAAATTCAGCATTGGATATAATTCCTGATATAACAATGGATGATGGTGCAGATCTTGTGTCAACCATTCATACGGATAGAAAAGAGTTAATCGATAGCATTATAGGTGGTAGTGAAGAGACCACAACGGGTGTTATTAGACTGAAATCCATGGCAAAAGATAAAGCTCTTAGGTATCCGATAATAGCAGTTAACGATTCAATGACAAAGTATTTATTTGATAATCGTTATGGGACAGGACAGAGTACTATTGATGGTATTCTCAGATCTACTAATTTCTTAATTGCAGGTTCTACATTTACTGTTGCAGGATATGGTTGGTGTGGAAGGGGGATTGCTATGAGGGCTCAAGGACTTGGAGCTGATGTGATTGTTGCAGAAGTAGATCCCGTTAAAGCCCTTGAAGCAAGGATGGATGGATACAGGGTTATGCCAATAAAGGAAGCTGCTTTTTTCTCGGATATTATAGTAACTGCAACAGGTGATATAAATGTTGTATCGGAGAATACAATTAAAAATATGAAAGACGGATGTATCGTAGCAAATTCAGGGCATTTTAATGTTGAGATAAATGTTGATTATTTAGAAGAACATTGTAATTCCAAAAAAGTAATAAGAGAATATGTTACCGAATATGATATATTTGGTAAAAAGATATTTCTGCTTGTAGAAGGAAGACTAGTTAATCTTGCAGCAGCGGAGGGCCATCCTGCAATGGTGATGGATATGAGTTTTGCCAATCAATTTTATGCAACCAAATATCTAATTGAAAATGCCGGAAAGATGAGCCCGGATGTTTATGTATTACCTGAAGAAATAGATAGAAATGTGGCATTGGATAAACTTAATACAATGGGTATTAAAATAGATATGCTTACTGATGAGCAAATTGAATATTTGAATTCATGGAAAATAGGGACATAATCACCCTCACCTTAATCCTCTCCCATCAAGGGCGAGGAAAAAATATTGGGAAATATATACCATATAATAACTTTCCCTCCACAGGCGGGAGGGAATT
>Ga0209121_10002849_pt1 | contig 17194 bp, 16 predicted proteins | sample Cruoilmetagenom3_FD_187292 | JGI IMG/M metagenome (GOLD analysis project Ga0209121, IMG submission 187292) | Oil polluted marine microbial communities from Coal Oil Point, Santa Barbara, California, USA - Sample 3 (SPAdes) (version 2) | ecosystem: Environmental > Aquatic > Marine > Oil seeps ... | reverse complement strand
GCTGTGATCGATTTCCAGCGGAACGGGCCGGGAAATTTGGAATTTTCCGATAGGTGACACGCGACATTTGCCAATATTCCTGCGGCCCCCAGTGCGCGCCTTAATAATTTGATCAAAAGTTGGTGACAGCGCCCCGCTCCTTGCGCTAAACACCTCCCCGATTGCGGCCCTGCAATCCCGGACCCGCACAGGAGCACGCCATGGACCTTGCCAGCTTTCCCACCTTTCGCGTCGCCGCATGTGATCTGAATGGCCAGATGCGCGGCAAACGTGTGCCTGCCTCCTATGCCAGCAAGCTGGACAGTGGCGCTGTGCGGATGCCGCTGTCGACGTTGAATGTCGATCTGTGGGGGGCGGATATTGCCAACAGCCCGCTGGTCTTTGACAGCGGCGATGCCGACGGGGTTTTGCTCGCGACGGGGCGCGGCCCGGTGCCGGTGCCGTGGGTCTCGGCGCCGACGGCTCTGGTCCCGATGGCGATGTATTCCGAGGATGGCAGCCCGTTTGGCGGCGACCCGCGTCATGCGCTAAGCTTGGTGTTGGAGCGGTATAAAGCGCGTGACTGGTCGGTGATTGCCGCCACCGAAATGGAATTCACGCTGGTTGACGATAGCGGCCCCTTCCCGGCCCCGCCGCGCAATCCGATCACCGGGCGTGCCCTGGTAGACGAGGCGGTTCTGTCGGTGGCCGAAATGGATGCGTTCGACGACTTCTTTACCGCGCTTTATGACGGTTGTGCCGCAATGGACATCCCTGCCCAAACCGCCATATCCGAAAGTGGGATTGGCCAGTTTGAGATTAACCTGAACCATCAGGACGCCCTGCGCGCCGCAGATGACGCATGGCTGTTCAAGGCGTTAGTGCGTGGGTTGGCGCGTCGGCACGGCTTTGCCGCGACTTTTATGGCCAAGCCTTATGCGCAAGACGCCGGCAACGGCATGCATGTGCATTTTTCGGTGCTGGACCAAGACGGGCGCAATGTCTTTGACGATGGCAGCGCCGAAGGGTCAGAAGTTTTGCTGGCCGGGGTGGCGGGGTGCCTTGCGGCGATGCCCGACAGCACCTTGATCTTTGCCCCGCATGGCAATTCCTATGACCGGCTGGTGCCGGGTGCCCATGCCCCTACCGGGGCCACCTGGGCCTATGAAAACCGCACAGCTGCCATCCGCATTCCCGGTGGCCCCCCTGCCGCACGCCGAATCGAACACCGGGTCGCGGGGGGCGATGTAAACCCCTATCTGATGCTGGCCACGGTGCTGGGCGCCACCTTGGCCGGGATCGAAGATGGTGCCCCCCCGCCTGCCCCGATCACCGGAAATGCCTATGATCTGACGGATCTGCCGCAATTGGCCCCCGACTGGGCCGCCGCCATTCACGCCTTTGGCAGCAGTCCGCTGATCGCTCGTATTCTGCCTGCGCAACTGATCACCAACCTGTGCATGACCAAGCGACAGGAACTGGAACGGTTTGCCGATCGCCCGGCAGACAGCCATTGGCTGAGCTATCTTGAGTCCGTCTGACACCCCTTGCCCCGGGCAAATACCTCGACTACGATTAATTTGATCAAATTAATTGGTGACCCATGGAAATTGGAATACTTCAGGCCGGCCACGCCCCAGATGCCCTGATCGACGACACGGGTGATTATGACCAGATGTTCCGCGACATGCTGGGCGGGCATGGATTTACCTTCGCGACCTACGCGGTTGTCGATGGGAAATTTCCCGGCAGCGCAGACGATGCCGATGGCTGGCTGATCACAGGGTCGCGCCATGGCGCTTATGACGACCTGCCCTGGATCGCCCCGCTAGAGGATCTGGTTCGTGACATCCACACGCATGGTCTGCCGCTGGTCGGCATCTGCTTTGGCCACCAAATCATCGCACAGGCCCTGGGTGGCAAGGTCGAGAAATTTCCCGGTGGATGGGCCATCGGGCGAACCACATACGATCAGGACGGCCAGACCCTGACGCTGAATGCCTGGCATCAGGATCAGGTGACGCAGCGCCCTGAAGGCGCGCAGGTGCTGGTCGGCAACGAATTTTGCAAAAACGCCGTTCTGGCCTATGACGACACCATCTGGACGGTTCAGCCACATCCAGAATACGGTGCCAGCTTTATCGACGGGCTGATCCGCACCCGGGGGCGCGGCGTGGTGCCTGATGCGATACTGGACAACGCCGCCGCCACACTTGCCGGGCCCAACAACAACGCCGATATTGCGGCCCATGTGGCTGCGTTTTTCAAGAAAGAGAGGGCCTGATGGCCAGCTGGATCGATTCCCTCCCCGAGGCTGCCCGGACCTATCTGAACGGCAAGCGCCTGGACGAGGTGGAATGCATCATCTCTGACCTGCCGGGCATTGCCCGTGGCAAGGCGGTCCCGGCACGCAAGTTTGAACGCCAGTCGATGTTCCATCTGCCCGACAGCATCTTTTTCCAGACCATCACCGGCGGCTGGGGCGAAGCGGCGGGCGATGAAGGGTTCATCGAGCGCGACATGATCCTAAAGCCGGATATGTCCACCGTCACCGCCGCGCCGTGGACTGGTGACTGGACCTTGCAGGTGATCCACGACGCCTATGACCGCGACGAACAGCCGATTCCCTTCAGCCCGCGCAATGTGTTGAAACGGGTGGTACAGCTGTATCACGACAAGGGCTGGCAACCGGTTGTCGCACCTGAGATGGAATTCTTTCTGGTCGCCCGCAACATCGACCCGGCCAAAAAGATCGAACCGATGATGGGCCGCTCTGGTCGACCTGCGGCGGCGCGTCAGGCCTATTCGATGACGGCGGTGGACGAATTTGGCCCGGTGATTGATGACATCTATGATTTTGCCGAGGCGCAGGGGTTTGAAATTGACGGCATCACGCAAGAAGGCGGCGCCGGGCAGTTGGAGATCAATCTGTTGCATGGCGATCCGGTCAAGCTGGCGGATGAGGTGTTCTATTTCAAACGGCTGATCCGCGAAGCGGCGTTGCGTCATGATTGTTTTGCCACATTCATGGCCAAGCCAATTGCGGATGAACCGGGATCGGCGATGCATATTCACCATTCGATTCTGGATATGGAAACCGGGCAGAACATCTTTTCCGGGCCTCAGGGCGGTGAGACGGATGCGTTTTTCCACTTTATCGCTGGTTTGCAGAACCACCTGCCGTCGGCGATTGCCACCCTTGCGCCTTATGTGAACAGTTATCGCCGCTACGTGAAGGACCACGCCGCGCCGATCAACCTGAGCTGGGGGCGCGATAACCGCACCACAGGCATCCGTATACCACTGTCGAGCCCCGTGGCGCGCCGCGTGGAAAACCGGTTGGCGGGCATGGATTGCAACCCTTATCTGGGGATCGCGGCCAGCCTGGCCTGCGGGTATCTTGGCCTGATCGAAGAAACCCGGCCCGACAAACAGTTCAAGGGCGATGCCTATGACGGGCAGGAAGACATCCCACGCGACCTGGGCCGGGCGCTGGATTTGTTCGATGCGGCTGAAGGCCTGCACGAGGTCTTGGGGCCGGATTTTGCACGGGTGTACAGCATCGTGAAGCGCACCGAATACGAGGAATTTCTGCAAGTGATCTCGCCCTGGGAGCGCGAGCATCTTTTGCTGAACGTCTGACCTAGTCTGACTGTTGGATTTGAGTATTTGAGACAAGAAAAAGCGGAAAGTTTCGCGATGATGTCCGGGGGCTGGCAATGAATTTGTTGTTTTCCAATGATCGGCGTGGCGAATACCCTGACAGTTGGTATGCGGCGACCGCCAATCCGATGCGGCGGTTTGCGCCGTTGCGGGGCGAGGTCACGGCGGATGTTTGTGTGGTTGGCGCGGGCTATACCGGGTTGTCGGCGGCGCTGCATCTGGCCGAGGCGGGGCTGGATGTGGTTCTGCTGGACGCGCACCGTGTGGGGTTTGGCGCGTCCGGGCGCAATGGCGGGCAGCTGGGCAGCGGGCAGCGGATGGAGCAGGACGGGCTGGAGGCGCTGATGGGCGCGCCCGAGGCGGGCAAGCTGTGGCAGATGGCCGAAGATGCCAAGGCGCTGGTTAAAGGGCTGATTGCGCGGCACGGGATTGAGTGTGCGTTAAAGCCGGGCGTGGCGCATACCGGATCGTCGGTTTCTGAGGTTCGTGAATTGCATGGCTATGCTGAGCATCTCGCGAAGCGGTATGATTATGATAAGATTGAGGTTCTGGATGCCAGGGCCTGTGCTGAGATGTGCCCGTCGCCGGACTATAAGGGTGGGTTTCTGGATCATGGGGCGGCGCATTTGCATCCGCTGAATTATGCGCTGGGGTTGGCGAAGGCCGCCGCCGCTGCCGGGGTTCGGATTTTCGAGGAAACCCATGTGCATCATATTGAAGAGCGCCAGCCTGCCATTGTGCGCGCCGACAAGGGGCGGGTACGGGCGGAACATGTGATACTGGCCTGTAACGGTTATCTGGGCGGGCTGAACCGCAAGGTTGCAGCGCGGGTTATGCCGATCAACAACTTCATCGCCGCGACCGCGCCTTTGGGCGACGCGGCTGCGCAGGTTCTGGCAAGGGATGTGGCGGTAGCGGATTGCAAGTTCGTGATCAACTATTTCCGGCTGAGCGAAGACAAGCGCTTGTTGTTTGGCGGCGGCGAAAGCTATGGCTATCGCTTTCCCAAGGATATCGCGGCGGTGGTGCGCAAGCCGATGGTGCAGGTTTTTCCGCATTTGAGGGATGTGCAGATTGATTACGCCTGGGGCGGGACATTGGGCATCACCATGAAACGAATGCCGTTTCTGGCACGATTAGCGCCGAACATTCTGTCGGCCTCGGGCTATTCCGGGCATGGGGTAGGTACGGCCACCCATGCGGGGCAATTGATGGCGCTGGCTGTGCGAGGCCAGGCCGATGGCTTTGACACTATGGCAAAAGTGCCCGCGCCGGTCTTTCCGGGCGGGTCCGCGATGCGCACGCCGCTATTGGTTATGGCGATGACCTGGTTTGCCTTGCGCGACCGGTTGGGTGTTTAGCGTCAACCGGGCAACACCACGCGATTTTCCGGGTTTACGCAGGGTCGTGGCGCGCAAGGACTTGGCAGGCGCGCTTGCTTGTTTTACCTTTACCAAAGGTTCAGTTAAGGAAAAGCAAATATGCCCTTGCCGCCAAACGTACATGACGCCGAGCCCATCCCCGAAGCCGCCCGCGATGCCATTGATGCCTTGCTGCAATCGGGCGACCTGTTTCGCTATACAGCCCCACAGGACGCGCCAGTGGCCCTGCTGGAGGGCGAATTTGCCGCGATGATCGGCAGCAAATATGCGCTGGCGGTGTCGTCTTGTTCTGCCGCGTTGTTCCTGTCGCTAAAGGCGTTGGACCTGCCACGGGACGCGCGGGTATTGCTGCCAGGGTTCACCTTTGCCGCGGTGCCATCTTCGGTTGTGCATGCCGATTGCCTGCCGGTTCTGTGCGAAGTGGGGGATGATTACCGCGTTGATCTGGCGGATTTCGCGGCCAAGCTGGACCAGGATATATCGGCGGTGATCATCAGCCATATGCGCGGCCATACCAGCGATATGGATGCCATCATGGCGCTGTGCGATGCGCGCGGCATTCCGGTGGTCGAGGATGCAGCGCATTCTCTGGGCACCACTTGGAACGGGCGCAATATCGGCACCATCGGGCGAGTTGGCTGTTTTTCGTTCCAGTCCTACAAGATGATCAATGCGGGCGAAGGTGGTATTCTGATCACCGACGATGCCGATCTGGTGGCGCGTGCGATCATCATGTCGGGTGCCTATGAACATAACTGGCAAAAGCACCCCGGCCCGCATGGCGACAATACCGGCGCGCTGGAACAGGCCTTTGCCCGCTGGCAGAACCAGTTGCCGCTGTATAATCTGCGGATGAGCAACCTATCCGCCGTGGTGATCCGCCCGCAACTGCCGGAACTGCTGCGCCGGGTGCGGGACGGGCGACGCAACCATGATTATGTGGCCGCGCGGCTGAACGGGTCACCCTTTATCAACGTCCCCGACAGCCTGCCGCAAGAGGTGCGCGCGCCGGATTCGATCCAGTTCAACCTTGTCGGCATGGATCAGGGTGAAACCCGTGCCTTTGCCGCTGCCGCCGAGGCACGCGGGGTCAAGGTGCAGGTGTTTGGGTTAAGCGCGGACAATGCCCGCGCCTTTTGGAACTGGCAATTCATCCCTGATCTGCCCGAGCTGCCGCAAACCCGCGCAATGCTGATGCAGGCCTGTGATGTACGCCTGCCAGTGCGGCTGAAACGGGCAGAGCTGGACGTGATTGCCGATATTCTGCTGGATTCGGTGACAGACGTGAGCGGGCCGGTCCCGGCCTACGGCACCTGACGCGACGGGGCTTGCCAAAATCCGACGTTACGGCCACCCTCTGGGCCATGTGCGGTTTACCCAAAGGGGCTGCCTGGCTGGAAGACGCAGGCGTGTCGGAATAGAGGCTGCGTTACTTCAGTTTTGACAGCTTACTTTGAAGATCGGCCAACTGCTTTTTGATCTCGTCCAGATCTTCGGTTGGGGTCTCTTCCTCTGGGGGTGCCTCTTCGGTGGCCGGGGCAGACCAGCTGCCGGCTATGCCACCCGACATCGCCTTCAGGAATGCCTCTTGCTGGGCTTTCAGCGCCTCTAGCCCGGGTATTTCGAAACCCGGTAGCTGGGCTATCGGGTTCAGGGCGCTCATCTTTTCCACCATCTGCGACTGGCTGTCGCGCAGCATGTCAAAAGAGCTTTGCAGAAACTGCGGCATCATCCCGCCGCCCGGCACCATATAGCTGCGCACCAGATCATTCAGAACGTCCACCGGCAGGATATTCTCGCCCCGGCTTTCGTGCTCTGCGATGATTTGCAACAGGTATTGACGGGTCAGGTCATCCCCCGATTTCAGATCAACAATCTGAACCTCGCGCCCCGCGCGAATAAACCCGGCGATATCCTCTAGTGTGACATAATCCGAGGTCTCTGTGTTATACAGCCGCCGACTGGCATAACGTTTGATCAGTAAAGGTTTTTCCTGTTTGGCCACGGTGTTTGCTCCCCAAGGAATGCAGCATTGCAGCATAGCCTAGGCGAGCGCAGAACAAAAAGAAAGGCGGCTGTGCCGGTTGCGCCCTTTCCCTGCTTGAAAATCAGTTTTGAAGCACGGCAGAAGGCCCGGCACGCAAAAAGGGCGGGCCATTGACCCGCCCTCTAGCACGAATGCACCATCTGGGAGGAATAGATGCAGAGTCGTGTAGCTCTTGCGTTTACTTAGCAGCGGCTTTCTTGGCCGCGGCGGTTACTTCACCGGTGGCTTTTTTGACAGCTGCGCTGGTTTCTTCGGTGATGTCCTTGCCTGCGGCCATCATCAGTTCAACCGTTTCAGCCTGAACTTTTTTGGCGATCTCGGCGAAAGCGGCCATGTTCTCGGCAGCAACCTCGGCAGAGGCAGATGCGAAATCAGTGAGGGATTTGGCATAATCGGCCGGGTCGATTTTGGCTTTGGACATATCGGCCAGCTTGGCGATGGTGTCTTTGGTCCACTTGTTGGAAATCTCTGCCGACTTCTCAGCAGCACCCAACGCAACACCCGACAGTTTTTCGTTCAGGGATGCTGTGTTCTTGAAGGCGTCTTCCATGGCCGCGGTATCCACGGGGAAAGCGCCCATGATGTCTTTCATCACGGTGGTGAAATCTTGCGTATTGGCCATTGTTTTAATCCTTGTGTGCTGGTCGGGGCCCGCCCCCGTGTCTCATCAGCTAAGGACAATATGTATGCTGCATCGCAGCAATGCAAGAACATTATGCTGCGCTGCAGAAAAAACTTTGCTTACGGCGTATTTTCAGCGGCTTGCCTTGACCTTTACGTATAACCCCGGCGCCGGTTCCAGGCTGGGATGCTGCGAATCACCAGGATCACGGGCCGGAACCTGCTTGCCGGACCGTTTTTTCAGCCAGTCCTGCCAACGCGGCCACCAGGACCCTGCGTGAAACTCGGCCCCTTCCATCCAGGCGTCAGCCTCCGACGACAGATCAGTATTGGTATAATGGCCATATTTCTTCTTGCTGGGCGGATTCACGATCCCGGCAATGTGCCCCGACTGGGTAACAATAAAGGTCTTTGACCGCGACCCCATCATCTGCACACCGCGATAACAATCTTTCCACGCGGCGATGTGGTCCGTCTCGCAGGCGATGGAACACAGAGGCACGTCCACTTCGCTTAACTTCAGGGTGTGACCCATCAGGTCGATGCCGTCAGCGGCAAATTCGTTGCGCTGGCACAGGCTGCGCAAATATTGCACCGCCATTTTGGCAGGCAGGTTGGCACCGTCGCCATTCCAGTAGAGCAAATCAAACGCCGGGGGCGTTTGCCCCATCAGATAACTGCGGATCGCAGGCGCATAGATCAGGTCGTTAGAGCGCAGATAGCTGAAGGTGCGCGCCATGATATAGGATCGCAGATATCCTTGGGCGTTCACTTCTTCCTCAATCCCGTCGATGAAATCATCCTGCAGGAACGGGGTGAATTCCCCCTGATCGGAAAAATCCGTCAGCGCGGTAAAGAAGGTGGCGGATTTGATCGATTTATCGCCGCGCTGTTTCAGCAAGGACAGCGTCATCGCCAGCGTGGTGCCGGCAATACAATACCCCACCGCGTTCACCTGGCTGACGTCACAGATCGCCTTGACCTCGCGGATCGCGGCCAGAAACCCGTCTTCGACGTAATCCTCCATGCCGACATCGGCAAAGGACGCATCCGGGTTGACCCAGCTGACCACAAACAGGGTATAGCCCTGTTCGGTGATCCATTTGATCAGGCTGTTCTGCGCTTTGAGGTCCAGAATGTAGAACTTGTTGATCCAGGGTGGAAACAGAACAATCGGGGTCTCGTGCACGGTTTCGGTGACGGGTTTGTACTGGATCAGCTCCATCATCTTGTTGCGGTAAACCACGTCACCGGGTGTGGTCGCAATGTTGCCGCCCAGTTCAAAGGCACTGCCATCAGCCAGCTGCACCACCAGTTCGCCATTATTCGCCTCTAGATCGGCCACCAGGTTTTCCAGCCCGTCCACCAGCGACTGGCCATCCGTGTCCACCGCCTTTTCCAGCGCGTCCGGGTTGGTCGCCAGAAAATTGGTGGGTGCCATCATGGCGACGATCTGCTGCGAGAAATAGGTCAGCCGCCGCTTTTCGAGGTCATCAAGATCGGACACCTCTTCCACCGCCTGTTCGATGGCCTTGGCGTTCAGCAGATATTGTTGCTTGACGAAGTTGAAATAAGGGTTTTTGTCCCACATCGGATTGGCGAACCGGCGGTCGCGCGGCCCAGTGTCATCAACGGGTTCTTGCCCGCCCTTGGCAATCGCCTGTTGCGCTTCGGCAAAATGCATCACCGATTTACCCCAGTATTCCAACTGATTCTCGAACAATTTGGTGGGGTTCTGTACCGCCTGGGTCCAATAGGAGGTGGCGGCTTTGGTAAACAAATCCTGGCTGGGCCCGTCCAGGGCAGAATTATGACCCGCCTTGTTCGACATCACCTCAATCAGGCGCTTGGACAGCGCCTCAACCTTTGCAAGATTTTCGGTCAATCGCTCAAAATGCTCGCCCGGCAGTTGCCCTGTGCCATCATCGGTAGTTGTCATTTCAAGGAATCCCTTCTAGTCTCGCTGCTGTGCAGCATAGCGTGGCTTTACGCGGGAGGCAAAGCGACGATTGTCAAGGTTGTGTAGCAACCTTCTATTAGGAGACCCGACTTGCGCTATATGATGACCTACGACATGATGGAAACCGCCCGAAACACCAATCAGTGGATGGGGGCGTCTGCGCAGGCATTGGCCTCTTACCCGGTGTTTTCGTTGATCCCGAATCCGGCGCTGACCTGGATGGCGGCCTGGGGCAAAGTGACCGAACGCGCGTTTCAGCGCATGGTGGTCAAACCCGACTGGGGCATTCGCACCTTTACCTGCGAAGATGGCAAGGACCATCTGGTCGAGGTGAACACAGTTGTCGAAAAAGCCTTTGGCGACCTGATCCATTTCAGCGTCCCCGGGCGCAAGACGCAGGACCGTAAGGTGCTGCTGGTTGCCCCGATGTCCGGGCACTACGCCACCTTGCTGCGCAGCACTGTCAAAAGCCTGATGGTCAATTGCGAAGTGTACATCACCGACTGGCATAATGCCCGCGACATTCCAGTGTCCGAAGGCAAGTTCGACGTCGAGGATTACACCCTGTATCTGGTCGACTTCATGCGCGAATTGGGCCCCGATACCCATGTGGTTGCCGTCTGCCAGCCGGTACCACTGACCCTGGCCGCAACCGCCTATCTGGCGGAACAGGATCCGGATGCGCAGCCACGCTCGCTGACGTTGATCGGTGGGCCGGTTGATCCGGATGCCACCCCAACCGAAGTGACCGATTTTGGCCGCCGGGTGACGATGGGCCAGCTGGAAGAAACCGCTATCCAGCGCGTTGGGTTCAAGTACCCGGGGGTTGGCCGGATGGTCTATCCCGGTCTGCTGCAACTGGCATCCTTCGTGTCGATGAACGCCGAGCGTCACAACAAAGCCTTTACCGACCAGATCCAGAACGTATCGCGCAAAGAGGCGTCCGATCACGATGCCCATAACCGGTTCTATGATGAATATCTGGCGGTTATGGACATGACGGCCGAATTCTATCTGTCCACCGTGGAACGGATTTTCAAAAACCGTGAAATCGCCAAAAACGAATTTGTGGTCGATGGTCACAAGGTTGATTTCGGCAAAATCACCCGCGTGGCCATAAAAACCGTCGAAGGCGCCAATGATGACATTTCGGCCCCTGGCCAATGTATCGCGGCGCTGGGTCTGTGCACCGGATTGCCCGACAGCAAAAAGGCCAGCCATGTCGAACCGGGCGCCGGCCATTACGGCATCTTTGCCGGGCGGTCATGGCGCGACAATATCCGCCCGCTGGTGATTGAATTCATGAACGCCAACAGTGGCGATGCGGCCCCGAAAAAACCCCGCAAACCGGCCAACAAGAACGCGGCGGCCTAAGGCGATGGCAAGGGGTCCGGACGACACTGCCGCGCCCCTTGAATTCGCCTGTGCCTGTGGCAAACTGCACGGGCATGTCACGCCCGATGCCGTCACATCAGGGGCGCATGTGGTGTGTTACTGCCGCGATTGCCGGGCCGCCGAACTGTATATGGGCCAACCCGATCCCGCCCCGGGGCCGGTAGATTTGTTTCAAACGACACCCGATTCGCTGACCCTTGAGGGGCAGGAGAACCTGGGCCTTTTCCGGCTTAGCCCGCGCGGCACGATGCGGTGGTATGCCACCTGCTGCAATACCCCGCTGTTCAACACCGCAACCACCCCGAAATTCCCGTTTGTCGGCATTCAGGTTGCCCGCATGACCACGCCACAGCGGGTCGGGCCGGTTATTGCCCAGGCATTTGCCCCCAAATCCGGCGGGACAACGACGCATAAGGGGCTGGGGCGGGTTATCCTGAAAATGCTGCCTCAGATTTTGGCAACCCGCATTTCAGGGCGCTGGCGGCAGACACCGTTTTTCGATGTCGAAACCGGCAAGCCCGTGGCTACGGCCAAAATCCCCGGCAAGGACGAACGCGCCGCCCTTTACCCGTCGGCGCGCTGATCCAGCCAGTCCCGCAGGGCGGCGTTGGTTATTTCGGGTTGCTCCAATGTCGGGATATGCCCGGCGTCTTCGATGATCTTCAGATGCGCGCCGGGGATCAGCTCGGCCATGAATTCATGCCGCCGTACCGGGGTCAGCTTGTCATGTTCGCCGCACATAATCAGCGTTGGCACCTTGCATTTGCGCAATGTCGCCTGCTGATCCGGTCGCCGCTGCAAGGCGCGTGACTGGTTGACAAACACATCAGGTCCCAGATCCGCCGCCATCTGATACATCAGGTTCAGAATTTCCATCCGTTGCGGCCCCGGTGCCAGAAACTCTGGCAACATTGCCTTGCGCATGATCTCATCCAGCCGCCCGGTCTGAGCCCCGACGATAAACGGTTCGCGCGTGGCAGCCACGGCGGGGGATTCTGCCTGCGGATTGGTATCCATCAGGCACAGACGGGTGACGCGGTTGGGGATGCGGTTCAGGACCTCCATCGCCACAATTCCGCCCATGCTAAGCCCGGCCAGCGCAAACCGCTCTGGCAACTGGGGCAACAGATTGGCCACAATCGCCTCGATACGGTCGCCCTGGGTAATCGGCGCAATCATCACCGCCCGTTCCGGCCCGAATTCCCGCAATTGCGGTGTAAAAAGCCGGTCATCGCATCCCATGCCCGGCAACAATACCAAAGGTTCAGTCATTGGCCGTTGTCCCGAAAGTTTTGAATTGTTTCACCTGCTGTACCTCTGTTTATCGCTTTGCGCGCAGTTTGCGGTTTTCCCGCCACGCGGGCAAGCGGCAATGCACGCGATCAGGGATATGTTATGCCGCGAAACGGCGGGAAATCAGCATAACGTTTCCGGCGCAGCGCAGCAGTCTCTGCCGGGTCGGCCCCCGCCGCCAGCAACCGGCCCCGTGGCGCGATATAACTGTCGATCCGGCGCAGGGGCTGCGCCCTCCAGGTCAGGTTAAAGGCGCAGAGTTTTGGAAAGAACCAGATGTCGGAATAGTCCAGATGATCATGCAGCCACCACGCCAGATCGCGCCAGTCGCGCCCCTGATCGTATTGGTCGGCAAACCACGGAATCACCACCGATGCCCCGGCAACCCGTGCATCCCCCATCCCGCGATCCCAGATATGGCATTCCAGCGGATAGTCATTGCGCGCGCAGTTCAGCCGGTTTTCATTGCCAAACCGGTTCAGCGACGGCGACCGGTACCCCGACCGCACCGCCACCCGGCCAAAGGTTTCTTCCAGCGGGTCCAGCAGGGTTTGGCAAAACGCGCGGCCTGTCTCGATCACCAGGTCGGGGTTTTCCGGCAGGTTTTGCCTTTGATGGAAATTGCCGATTTCCGAATAGAGAAAATCGCGCATGAAGAAGTGCCGCGACAGGCGCACCCGGCCAAAAGTCTCAAGGCTCCACATGCTGCCAGGTTTGCGCATCAGCCCGTGCCCTAGTCCGTGCCGTAGCCGGTCCAGCGAAACGCGCCGTCGTCGCGCAGGGGCGAAAACGGGTTGAACGCCACCTCCCAGATATGGCCATCCGGGTCGGCGAAATAGCCGTGATGCCCGCCCCAGAACACATCCGCCGCCGGTTTCAGCACCGTACCACCCGCGCTGGCGGCCAGGGCCAGAACCTGGGCCACTTCACCCTTGGTGCGACAGTTATAGCCCAGTGTCTGCGCACCACAGCCCAGCGTTTCCACCGGCACGCCAATATCATCGGCCAGCGCCTGCAACGGGTACAGCCCCAGCGTTTGGCCGATCATGTCAAAAGCGACCACCCCGTCAGCTGTATCTGCCTTGTGCCAGCCAAGCCCCGCATAGAACCCGGCAGAAACCTGCACATCGCGCACCCCAAGGGTGATCAGGCTAACACGTTGGTCCATCAGTTCAGCCCCTTTTCCAACCAGCCCAGCATCCCGTCCACCGCAATATCCGTCTGGCCCGGTGACATGATATCGCCCGAGATCACATGGCTGCTGGGGTCATCCCCCGGCCCCATCGTTACGGTTTTGATCGTCACCGGCCCGCCCCAGCGATCAGCGATGGTGCGGGTGATATCCGGACGCACCACCTTGTCATCATCGGAAATCCAGAACAGCGTGGGAATGTTTATGTTTGAAAAATCAAGCGCCACAACCGCCTTGACCAGTGCCGCCATCACCGCGACCGAGGATGTTGGGTAATTATAGCTCCAGTATTTTGCCTCTGCCTTGGTTCCGGGTGTAGACAGGCGCCGCTCGCCTTCGGCCAGCCGGATGATGTTGCGGGCAAAGGGCCAGGTAGATGTGAAAGCCAGCGGGTGATTGATGCCGAAATTCGGCGAGACCAGAATGGCCGCATCAACCTTTTCCGACATCACCGGGTCTTGCAGGGCCGCCGCAACCAGCGTGCCCCCGGTTGACGTGGCGATCACCACCACCCTGTCGCCAACGGCGCGGGCGGCGGCCAGCCCTTCGGCCGTGTCCCGCATCCAGCCCTGCACCGTTGCCTCGGCCATCGGGTCCGCGCCGCGCCCGTGACCGTGCAGACGGGTATAGACCAGATTGGCGCCTAACGCGGTGGCAATGCGATCCGGTACCGGGCGGATTTCTTCGGATGTGGCGGAAAACCCGTGCACATACAGCACTGATACCGGCGTGCGGATCTCTTGCTGACCAGCCCAGATCACCCGCTTTTCCACGCCCGGCGTGATGTCATCAAAGCGCGATTCGATGGTTTCAAAATAGACCTGAACCCCCTCGCCAAATTTGCGTGGCTCAAATGCGGTTTTCAGATCGGCGTTTTCATAAGGCCCAAACAGCCACGCCGCACCGACAAGAAAAATCAGCAGGATCAAACCCCGCCCCAGAAACTTGCCCAGTGTTCGCATCAATCCGCCCCCTCCAGCACATCCTGTACCGCCGCCGCGATCATCCCCAGACAGGGACCGTCCGAAAACCGGTGATCGGCCCCCTTGACCAGCGTCAGCCGCATATCCGCACAATCGGCGTGATCCAGCAAGCGCAGCGCGGTTTCGGTGCTAACGGCGGTATCTTCGGTACCCTGCAAACAGCGCACCGGGAATGGCAGCGACAGGGGGCTGTGCAGCACCAACTGCTGACGCCCGTCCTCGATCATCCGGTGAGTGATGATGTATGGCTCCATATAGTCGGACTGCAATTCGACATGGCCCACCGTTATCACCGCCTTTTTCTGTTCATCACTAAACGACGCCCAATAGCCATCTTCGGTGAAATCCGGCGCGGCGGCGATTGTGACCATCCCGGCAATCCGCCGTGGCAAGTCCCGCGCCAGCAACAGCGCCTGCCAGCCGCCCATCGATGACCCGACAATCACCAGCGGCCCGGTCGTCAGCGCAGCGACGGCCGCGCGCGTGTCTGCGGCCCAGTCGCCGATACAGCCTTGTTCAAATGTGCCGCTGCTTTGCCCGTGCCCGGAATAATCGAACCGCAGAAACGCCCGACCATTCTCGCGCGCCCAATCTTCCAGATAGATCGCCTTGGTGCCCTGCATGTCAGACTTTAGTCCGCCCAGGAACACGATGCACGGCCCGGCCCCATCGGTCTTGTGATAGGCAATCCGACGCCCCTGAGGCGTTTCCAGATATTGAATCGCGGTCATATTGTCTCTCCTTATTGGGGCGATCCGGCACGCCGACGCCCTTGCTGCATCCGCATAAACGCGACCAAACCCAGGCACTGACCCGGATTTTGCAATGCTGCGATCACGAGGCCTGGGGGCAGGACCCTAGTTCAGGTCGATGGCAATCGGAACCCCACCCAGAAACTCTATCAGGGTTGGCTGATTACGCGGTCTGGCGAAATTGTCCTTTTTCAGGCTGTTGCCAATCAGTTGCACAACCTCGGGCGACCCGGCGAATTTTGAATGGGTCCCGGAAGAGGAATCCCCGACCTGGCTGAGGTCAATCACCGTCACCCCCAGATCGGCAAGTTCGGCCGCATTCGCCGAGCCAACCCGTTGGACACCGCCAGAAATTCGCCGGGAAAACCCCAGCGCCTTGTCGTCTGCGGATGCAAATACAAACAGCGACTGGTTTTGAAGCTTCATCTGGCTCAGCTGTGATTTGAACAGATCAAGGTCAATATCAGGCGCGGCCAGCATCAGGTTGTCCAACCGGTTAACGTGGGCCATCCCCCCCGCAAGACTGGCCTGCACCAGCGCCTCGACCGTCAACAACGACCCCATGGAATGCGCAAACAGATCGAAACCGGTGGCGTTGCTGGTCGATAGCAATCTGGACACCTCGAGGAATTTGGGCCGCGCGACCAGCGCGCTGTTCAGGTCATAGACATAATGCGAAACCTTTGCCGCCGACGCCCAGGAAAACAGCACCGGGACGCCCTTGAAATCAGTGTCCTCGGCGAATTGCGCGATCCGCAGGATCGAATCGCTGATCGTATTGTTATAGCCATGCACAAAAAACAGAACCTTGCGGTCCTTTGGCGGCAGCTTGGCCAGTTCGGCATTCAGTCGTCTGATAAATACGGGCCCCGACCCAAAAACAGTCGGGTCCACCACGGCAAATTCAGTCAGCGGGTCCGGGGGCATTTTCTTTGCCCTCTCCACCTCGCCCGACACGTGGGTGGGTGGGATAGAGACAACCACAGACGCATAGCCAATGTCAGGCGCTCGGGTCTTGGAATAGAATGCGCCCGTGACCTCGGTTGCCTCGCGTGTGGTGGCAATGAACACTTTGCGCTTGGTGACTGTGGGGGTCGAATCAACGGGGTACAATGTGTTGTCGATGCCAACCAAATCCGGCGCCCGGGAACAGGACACAAGGGCACTGATGAACACCGAAGCGATCAGGAAGCGAAAAACAGAAATATACATTTTGAAATGTCACAGTTCATTAAATCAGTTGTCTAAGTCAACCTAGACCAGCATTTGCCTCAGGTCTATGATGGCACGGCCCGAATTGCCGGAAAACAAGCGCCTTAACCGGTTGACTTGCCCGCGCCTGCCCGCCAAATACCCCTATACATAACCCGCAACCGGGCGTTCAGTGGGCGCCAAACCGACGAGGAGTGCCGATATGGCTCAAGTCTCCCTTACATTCCCCGATGGCACTGCACGTAGCTATGATGCGGGCGTCACCCCTGCCGACGTGGCCGCAGGCATTTCGACCTCGCTGGCCAAAAAGGCGATCAGCGCCACGGTTGACGGCGTGCATTGGGATTTGCAATGGCCGATCACCAGCGATGCCAGCATCGCCATTCACACCATGAAAGACGATGTTCAGGCAAATGAACTGATCCGTCACGATCTGGCGCATATCATGGCGCGCGCGGTGCAGGAAATCTGGCCCGACACCAAGGTGACCATCGGACCGGTGATCGAAAACGGCTGGTACTACGATTTTGACCGGGCCGAGCCGTTCACCCCCGAAGACCTCGGCGCGATCGAAAAGAAGATGAAAGAGATCATCAACAAACGCGAGCCGGTCACAACCGAGGTCTGGGACCGCGACCGCGCCATCAAGTTTTACGAGGCCAACAACGAACCCTATAAAGTCGAGCTGATCGACGCCATTCCGGGTGACGAGCCG
>Ga0209121_10002847_pt1 | contig 17209 bp, 10 predicted proteins | sample Cruoilmetagenom3_FD_187292 | JGI IMG/M metagenome (GOLD analysis project Ga0209121, IMG submission 187292) | Oil polluted marine microbial communities from Coal Oil Point, Santa Barbara, California, USA - Sample 3 (SPAdes) (version 2) | ecosystem: Environmental > Aquatic > Marine > Oil seeps ... | reverse complement strand
AGAGCCGACCATCCTGGATTATTCGTTTCTTCATATCACCCATACAGCTTGAAGTTCAAATCAAGAATTCGTGCCTTTATTCTACCAGAGCAGTTGCGCCCATACAATTGCATAATATTGCTTTTATATCTCGATGCTTGCTTCCCGTCGTCATCGCGAGGGCTATGGGGTAGGCAGTGAAATCTTTGCTCGCCATTGTTTGGCCTTTTCCGGCTTGTTCCAGGCTTCGTAGAGGTCAATTAAATTTTTTAGTGATTCTATAGTGTGTGGGTGAGTGTCACTAAGTTTGAGGCGACGGCCTTCGACGGCTTCGAGAAGTAGTTGCTCTGCATAATCGAATTGCCCCTGCTCTTTGTAGACGACGGCCAGGCCGTTCATTGAGGTAAGCGCCCACGGATGGTCATCGCCGAGAGTGCGGCGACTGCTCTCCAATGCATCCTTAAGTATCGATTCAGCCTCGTCAAATCGATGTTGGGCCGTGTACAATTCTGCCAGACCATTCATGCACCGGATTGCGTCCCTGTGTTCCTTACCACGTACTTTCTGCAGACCTTCCAGCGCTTGAGTAAACAATTCCTCGGCCTCCTTGTACCTATTTAGACCAACATACACGCGGGCAAGCCCCTCGAACGACCAAAGTGTGTACACTTGTTCCTCACCGAGCACGCGTTGTTGTACGGGCAGAATCTTGAGGTACAACCGCTCGGCCTCAGCATATCGCTTCTGCTTTTCATAAACCCCAGCAAGAAAACCCTTGTACAAAAGTGTCCATACGTTCTCATCGTCCCAAAAGCCATCGCGCAGACGGAGCGTCTCGAGGAACTGTTGCTCAGCTTCGTCATATCGACCCTGGCGCCCGTATGTCTGACCAAGATTGCCCACCATAAAAAGGCTCACATTGTTCTTTTCGCCAAGCACGCGCAGCGCTATCTTAACGCTCTTGAGATACAACTTCTCAGACTCTTCATAACGCCCGGTGTCATAGTAGACACACCCAAGCGCATTGGTGAAGGATAGGGTCCTAAGATGTTCTTCTCCGTGTGCTCGTCGAGAAATTGACACGGCGTTCTCGAGAAATTCCGCCGCTTTCTCATACCGAGCCTGGTCTAAGTAAAGCCAGGCGAGGCGATCCATTGAATTTAGTGTGTCAGGGTGTTCGGCGCCAAGATATTCCTGACGGAGCTTGACCGCACGCTCAAGGTGTGGCTCGGCCGCCTCGTGCTCACCGAGATTACGGTATGTCCCGCCGAGAGTGTCCCGGAGAGACGCCTCGACCAAAGGCTGTTTCTCAAACTTGCCATCGAGCTTTTCCGATAAGGTCTCCAGGAACGAACGAATGGTCGCTTCCTGTCCCTTACCTTCCGTTGGGTCGGCTATGGCAATCAGGTCATTTTGGAGAAAGTCGGCGATAGCCTGCGCCTCCGCACGGGCGCGGGCTTGGCCGATGGCTAAAATGGTCGAGACCACAATCCCTACTATAAGTACAAGTAATAGCGTGGCAACACCCGTGACCAATGATCGATTGCGGCGGACGAATTTCTTAAGTCGGTAAACGGTGCTTAGCGGTCCGGCGATCAGGGGAGTGCCATTTAAGTAGTTCTCAACGTCGTCGGCCAATTCCGAGGCCGAGCGATAACGTTCAGCGCGTTCTTTTCGCATCGCTTTAAGGGGAATCCATTCAAGCTCTTTATGTAGCTTTTTAGCAAGCGTTGAAATCTCAGTCCGGCGGCTCTGCGCGACCTTTTTAGCCTCCTCGCCCAGGCTTGACAAACGGGTGCTGGGTGTCTTGGGGTCCGTCTCTCGAATCATCTGCCGGATATGCTCGATGCCGCCTGTACGAAGGGTATCGGAATCGAACGGTAAAGCGCCGGTCAAAAGGACGTACAGCAGTACGCCTAAGGAATAGATATCCGAACGTGTATCGACATCCTCGCCGGCCATATCGGCCTGCTCGGGGCTCATGTACTCAGGAGTGCCAAGCAATTGGCTTTCCTCCGTAGCCAGTGTCCGTTCAGTGAGTGGCTGTGCAAGGGCCTTGGCAACGCCGAAGTCGATAATCTTTGGCACCGCCTGATCATCCTGGGTCGAGACCAGGATATTCGACGGCTTGATATCGCGGTGGATAATTCCTTTCTGGTGGGCATGATGGACGGCCAGACAGATTTGCCGGAACAAATTCAGCCGATCTTCAATCGTCAGCTTATGGTGGTCACAATGCTCGGTAATAGGCAGACCCTTGACGTATTCCATAACAAAATAAGGTCGGTTGGCCTCTGTCGTTCCAGCATCATGAATTTGTGCAATATTCGGATGGTCCAAGAGAGCCAAAGCCTGTCTTTCGGCCTCGAAGCGGGCGATCACGCGTTTTGAATCCATACCCGGCTTAATAACTTTCAGAGCTACTCGACGTCTGATCGGTTCTTCCTGTTCGGCCAGATACACAATCCCCATACCGCCTTCGCCGAGGATACTGAGCAATTTGTAGCGTCCAATTTGACCGCCGGGGCGTTCAAGGACCGCCCCCAGCGATGCCGTTGGAGCAACCTCCTGCTCACATAAATCCTCCAGACCGAAGGATAGAAGTTCCCTCAATTGCTCAGGTTCCGCCCCAAATGCTGATTCTCTTGCCATGTTCAGACCCTTAAGATTGTCTAATCATCAAAGGTTTTTCATTAGCGTACGTTTTCCGGGATACCAATTCACTCGTGGAGCAATCTCGTGCTCCACTAATAAATCACCGATTTATTGAAAATGCTGCGCTTTTTTCGGGAGGAATTTCAATATTTCTTTTAATTCATCAGCCATCCGGCTCTCGGAAGCTACAGTACTGCGGATATATTGCTTCAAAGCGCTCTGAAAACGCCTCTTGACCGTGACAATCATATTGGATGCCTTCTTTTCGCTCTCGATACCGTATTTCTCGCAAATGTCTGTCAAGGATGGAGGTGTGGTGCTATTTAGCATGGGTTGGACTACCCTCTCGCTGAAGATGCTCCAATGAGTCTCCATCCCTTGCTCGCAACATACATGTTTAACATCTGACAGAACCTTATCAAGCATAGCAGACACCCAGGCGTAATTATAGGAATCCTCGGGATTTGACTCGATGATGGTTTGAGGTAAAGAAGGTGGTTCAATAGCATCCAGAGAGACAATCTTGTTTTTGGGTATGTTTTTCTGTGCCGTTTCTCTGCGTTTCTCATTCATAAGATACTGATTCAGGGCATAGAGCAAGAACGATCGGAAACGCCCTTTGGATTGATCGGCTCGCCCAAATAAGTTTAGATTCAGCACAATCTCATTGAAAAAGCCCTGAGTCAAGTCCTTGGCCTGCTCGTTGTCATATCCCTTCCGACGCAAGTAGCAATACACTGGCTTCCAGTACCGCTCCAGAAGCAATCCGATTACCGCACGGTCCTGGTCCGGTTGTTTCTTGACATCTTCTATGAGCGACCAGTGCGTCGTCAGAAATGCTCCGCCTACCCCGCCCATATCTGTGTAATCACGGCGCTGCATCTGAGCATTCTCCAAAAGATCACGTTTGGGTACGGATCATATATTTCCCTCACATTCTTAGAACCTATAATAGCGAATTTTAGGGATTTAAGCAAGCATAAATCAAGATTTTCAAGTCAGTTACGCCTCTCTTTGAGTTCCTTATGAAAAAAATTTTTCAGATTTTGCGCAGCATCCGGAATTTACCGGTGATTCTATTACAGAGATGTTTGGCGAACAAGCCTTTGGCAGCGTTTGAAAAGTTTGCCATTGGCAATAATAACCAATTATGGCAAGGCCCTTAGATAAAAAGGGCGGAAAGGTAGGTACAAAATGAAATGGTTAAATGATTACAGAATGAGGTTGGTATTAGTTGGATTTGTGGCCGCTATTGTGCTTGGCGGCAGGCGGAACGCGAACGCAGATGGCTTCTGGAGGCGGAAAGCTGACATGCCAACAACGGGCTATGGCCTTTCCACCAGTGTTGTCGGTGGAAAGATATATGCTATCGGAGGCTCAGGTCGCCGTACAAGGGTAGATGAGTACGATCCAGCCATGGATACCTGGACAAACAAAGCCGATATGCCGACCGACAGAAATTTTCTGACAACCAGCGTGGTGAATGGAAAGATATACGTCATCGGGGGCACAAAAAGTAATCAGCCCATCTCCATCGTGGAAGTCTATGATCCGAGCACCAACACCTGGGCAGAGCAGACCGAGTTGCCTACGCGAAGGATGTGGCTTTCCACCAGCGTGGTAGATGGGATAATCTATGTCATCGGGGGTACAGATGGTTCACCCAACTGGGGGCATTTCGGAACTGTGGAGGCGTATGATCCGGCCACTGACACATGGACACCCAAAGCCAAAATGCCCACGGGCCGTTCGTTCTTATCCACCTGTGTGGTGGATGGGATAATCTATGCGATTGGTGGATGGCCAGGCACGGTAACTGCGGTCGTGGAAGCCTACGACCCAAGAACGGACACTTGGACAAATTGGACAAAGAATGCGCCCATGCCAACAGCGAGGTATTTGCTCGGAACCAGCGTGGTAGGCGGGAAGATTTATGCCATTGGGGGGTGGAAGCATTCGGCAACAGGCCCTTTGTATTCAGCGGTGGAAGTTTATGACCCGATGACGGATACCTGGAAGAGCGGGCCCGATCTGCCGGTACCAACGGCGGGCTTGTCCACAAGCGTAGTAGACGAAAAGATCTACGTCATTGGGGGAGCTCTTACAACGCATAATGGCATTTTTGTACATACTTCAGCGGTGTATGTATATGACATCATCGTTGACTTCAACGGCGACGGAATCGTTGATGCTGCCGATATTTGCGTTATGGTTGACCATTGGGGCGAAAACTACTCCTTGTGTGATATTGGCCCGACACCTTTTGGTGACGGCATCGTGGATGTACAGGACCTGATTGTCCTTTCCGAGCATTTGTTTGAAGATGTAAACGACCCGACGCTCGTGGCTCATTGGGCACTTGATGAGACAGAAGGTATGTTCGCTGCTGATAGTGTCGGTAACAACGATGCCTTTGTTATAGGTGGCACTGCATGGCAGCCCGGTAGCGGACAGGTAGATGGTGCGCTTCAGTTGAACGGTGTAGATGGCTGTGCCATCGCTGGCGCAGTCCTGGATCCAGCAGACGGTCCCTTCAGCATTTTCGCCTGGGTCAAAGGCGGTGCGCCAGGACAGGTCGTTGTCTCGCAACAGGCTATAGCCAACTGGCTTGCAATAGATACCGAGGGCAACTTGATGACGGAATTGAAGTGTATCGGTCGTTCCGCGGGTCCTCTGTATTGCGAAACAGTTATCACTGATGGGCAATGGCACCGCATAGGTCTTGTTTGGGATGGCTCGAACAGAACTCTCTATGTTGATGGTGTCTTGGTCGCCGACGACATACAGCCTGGTCTGGAAGGTTCCCAAATGGGTCTATACATCGGTACAGGCAAGAATATGGAACCCGGCACATACTTCTCCGGCCTGATTGACGATGTCCGCATGTATAATCGAGTCGTTAATCCATAGTAAATCGCGGCTCTGGCGCAGTAGGCCAGGGGTCGAAGACATCTATTGTGTCGCGGGCTTCCAGCCCGTGATTCGAGGGCGGGATGCCCTCGGGACTTGCGGGGAAGACGGAACTCAAAATATTTGCAAGCGAGTTATTTTTAGTTGGCCGGCAGCAATGAGGAGAAGGCGGTTTCGTTGCCGTAGATGTCGCGCGCCTTGACGCGGAAACGTTGGCCCTGGCCGCTTCTTCCAATTTTTACATTGTAAGTTCGCGAGCTTCGCCAGCCGCTGCTGAAACCGGATTCGGTCGTGCATTCGAAGTAATACTGCACGTCACCGCCGGCGTCTGTAGCCTCTGCCGCGGTCATCTCGGCCCAGTAATCGAAGGTTCCGCCGCCGTGATAGACTTGGGCCGGCTCCGATTCCCACCGCATCGGGTTGGGATTCGGAGGCTGAAGATCGACGGTGACCTCGTCGGAGTCGCCGGTCGTATTTCGGCTGGGCGATTTGTCCCGGACCCTTACAACGAAGCTGTGATAGCCGTTCGGGAGATTATCGCGGCGGTATGCGGGGCTGTCCTGCCACTGCCCGCTGTAGGCCGGATTCGAGGTACATTCGAAATAATACTCCACGCCGCTGCTGTCAGATACGGCTTTAGCTACCATACGGATCGACGAAGGCGGGATCGCATAGGGTACTGTTTGCCACGTTGCCGGATCGGGAGCAGGAGGTTCGAGATCGACGGTGACCTCAGTGGAGGCGCCGGTCGTATTTCTATTGGGTGATTTGTCCCGAACTCTCACAACGAATGTGTACAGGTCTTTCGGCAGGTCCGACGGGGCAAGAATTTCATATACGGCGCTATCCTGCCATCCGCTGCCGTAAGCCGGGTTCGAGGTGCACTCGAAGTAATATTCGACGCCGCTGTAATCTGTTGCGACTGTCGCTTCCATTTTGATCGAGGCCGGCGAGATTGCATAAGGTTCGGTCGCCCACGTCGCCGGATCTGGGCTCGGAGGTTCGATATCCGGAGAAGTGCGTGCGTAACGCCAGCCTGAGTAGGATGTTTCGATAAGATTGGCTTTGTTTCGTGCTTTGACTCGATATTGATATTCTGCGTCGGCAATCAAGCCGGTGTCCGTATAGGCCGGTTCATCCCGCCAGCCGCTGTCGTGCCCACCGGGAGTATTGCAGTCGAAGTAATACTCCACGCCGCTGTCGTCGGTCGATACGGCTACTACGGCACTCATTGCAATTGTCATCGTCGAGGTTGCATGAGGTTCAATCTCCCAGGCCATAGGATCAGGGGTGGGAGCCTGCGGGACCGGCGGCTCCGGCTGCCAATTATCGACAAGGATTGTATAATCTGCGAAATCAACCCTTCCATCTCTATTGAGGTCCGCGGCCAGCGGCTCGGTCGTTACGCTTGATAGCCACTGGTTCGTAATCAATGCCATATCGTTGTAATCCACCCAGTCATTGGCATCATTAACGTCGGGATTCAGGTTGGCGATATTACCGGCATCCGACATGGACATACTCGCCTGGTCAGTCCCGCCGTAAGCGCCGATGTTTATGCGCTTGCCGTGCGGCCATAATTCCGCCGTCCAGTCCGAATTGGGGTTGCCGGCGTCGATGCACGGGCTGTCGATACTGTCTATAACCCATATCTGATCATAAGGGTTCCATCTGCCCACTGTAGATGTGACGTGGTAATCCCCATCGACCCAGAAATCGTCACTTCCATCGGGTGTGCCGTTATCATCCCAGTAACCATTACTGACAATGCTCGGTTCGGCAATGATATCGCCGGGGCCGCTGGTTCCGCCGCCGCCGAAGTTCCCTCCTTCATTCAACCAGAAAACATTGTAAGAGCTTGTGCTTGCTCCATAAACCCCGCCGACGGTGGCCGCACTGTTAAATGCGATTATATTATTGCCGACATCCCCCGGGCACTGACTCAAAGCACCGCCGTTTTCTTCGGCAATATTGCTCACGATGGTATTGTTGTATATATGGTAACAACTGAACAAGCCGCCGCCGTTGGCGGATCTGTTGCCGGCAATAATATTATTGGTGATTACACCGCGGCAATTGCTCAGCGCGCCGCCTGCAATTTCGCTCGTGTTTCCAATGATCCTGTTGCCTGTAATGTTACCCGTACACTCGTAGCATCCACCACCTTTGCGGCTGGCATAATTGTCGGCGATTATGTTACCAGCAATCCGGCCTTTGCAAAAAGACAAAGCGCCGCCGCTGCCGGCGGAAAACTTGTCGGAGTTATCTATAATAATGTTGTCGGTTATATCCCCGTCGCAAAAAGCTATGCCGCCTATGTTGTTTGAGATAATGTTGTTCGTAATCGGCCCGTTGCAATGGTATATCCCCTGGCCGGCACTGGAACTTATCGTATTGTCCGAAATAACAGGTTCGGCATTGTCTTCCCCGTGAATGCCATAACCGTCGCAATCTCTGATAATGTTCTTCGTGATTTTCGGCGAAGTGTTGTCATAGCAGTGAATCCCCCCGCGAGTTATAGTAAAGCCGGTAAGGACTGAACTGCTGCCCTCCCCGAAGTCAAAACTCACGCTGTAGCCCGAATCGCTGGAAATAATAGTCGATTCTACAACGCCCGGGTCATCAGGATTTTCGCTCGTTAGTGTGACAGCCCTGCTGTTGAAAAAAACACCCTCATTGTACGTGCCGGGCTTGACAATAACCGTATCACCCTCTCCGGAAGAGTTGATTGCATCCTGGATATTATCAAAGTCCGCCGGCCCATTATTGTCCACAATAATGACTTTCGCCTGGGAAGTTAAAACCGGTAACAGGCATATGAGGGTAAAAACGAGCTTTTTCATCTTACTATCCGCCCTCCTGGAACACTTTAACTAAAAACTGGTTTTCTTACAGAACTCAATTAGTTATTGTACTATAAAAGCACTGCTAATACAAGTAAAAAGCACGGTATATGGATTTGTATAGCCTTATGAGCTAATACGCGGAATGCTGTCGTTCGGTTCAAAGGATCCCGGCCGGAATCTGCCGTAAGAAAGCCGGTAAAGTCTTACTTTTTCGGACCAATTTTCGGACTATAGAGCCATGGAGTATCCGACAGCTCGTAATCGACTATCTCATCGGGTGTGAAGAACAACTTAATTTCGTTTCGAGCCGATTCCGGGCTGTCCGATCCATGAATGAGGTTATATCTCTGGGAGCAGCCGAAATCTCCACGAATAGTGCCCGGCCGGGCCTCATATCCGAAAGTACTGCCAATCATCTTACGAACCATATCTACACAGCCGTCAGCTTCCCATATCATTAAAAGCGACGGCGCCGAAGTCATAAACTTCACTGCCGGGGCAAAAAACGGCTTATCCTTATGGGCGGCATAGTGCCGACGGACCAGGTCCACAGGGATTTGCATGAATTTTGCCGCGATGAGCTTGAGGCCTTTTCTTTCGAGTCGTGAGATGATCTGACCAGCCAAATGCCGTTGTATTCCATCCGGCTTGATAATGATTAAAGTGCGTTCTGCCATTAAAAGCTTTTCGATTCCCGATTTTCAACCGGCGATCGCTATCCGGATATTATACTCCCTCAGCTACAATATATATTTCCACTCGTCTGTTTTGCGGATTGCCCTTTTTGCCGGGCTGATTTTCCGCAATCGGTCTATATTCACCAAAACCTCGTGCACTCAGACGCTTCGATTCGATATTGTTACTTTCCATAACATTCAGCACGGCTATTGCTCTATGCGATGATAAGTGCCAATTGGTAGGATGTTTTGCGCGTGTCTCAGGCTTTTGAATAGGAATGTCATCGGTGTGTCCGGCAATTACTACATCGAATTTCTTGCCTTGTTCGGAGTTAAGAATTGCAGTAAGCGATTTTACCGCCTCAATTGCCGATGCCGCCACATTATCACTGCCCTTGTCAAAAAGCAGGTCGCTCTTGAATTTTACTAAGCCCCTGCTCGCATCGTACGTAACCATATCGTGCTGTTTGGCAAAGTCTTCCAGCAAAGTGCTGAGTTCCACAGGCAGTGCCCCTCCGCCTAAAAGCAGCCTCTGCTGCATCGATGCGATAAGCTCGGCCTTTTTAGCAAGGTCTTCCTCGAGAGCGGCAATTTTTTGCTGCAGCGCCTCGACTTCGATACTATCGGTTTGCTGGGCCGCGGCCAGTTGTTTCTTCATCTGCTCGAGTCGCAATGTATTAGCCGCCAGCTCGGCCTGGAGCTGGTCTATGAGCTTTTGCTGTGTATTGTTCTGGATACGCAGGTCCTGCATTTCCGAGCTGCAGCCATTTACAAGTAAAGCACAGGCACATAAACCAAAAATAACTGAAAGTTTGACAGTTCGCATCATTTAATCCTTTCCAAAAAGATTAAGATATCCTTCAACCATCCTTAAAATACACAAGCCTTTTAATTACAGGCTCTTACAAACCAACAAGTTTTAATTTCTCAACCCTCTGACACAAATTAAACCGATTCACGAATAACCGTCAAGAATAATCTTTACAAAATATCAACGGCTTTTTGGCCGCTTGTGCCCGTTCAGGAAAGTTTTAGTAGATTGTACCGGCACTTTGGTATAAAATTTCATCCTTAAATAACGTTTCCCTGAGTAATATCGGGAAGAGCAAGGTAAAATTATGAACAATCTTTGAGAAAAACTCTAACCTGCAGATTGTATAGCTGCTTGTCACCGCCGAAGAGGCAGCAGCCACGGTGAGTATCTTTAGCAGGATTCATTAAGCAGCCTAAGTTTTGATTTGATATTTGTATAGGATTTTATGAAAGTATCAGTTGCAGAAAAGTGCGGATTTTGCCACGGTGTTAGAAACGCTATCAGCGTAGCTGAAAAGATTCTGGCAGAAGAAAATGATGTGTATAGTTTCGGCCCAATCATTCATAATAAAGATGCAGTGGAGCGGCTGGCACAAAGCGGTCTAAAAACTGTAAGCAAGGTCGAAGAAATTCATTCAGGAACGGTTCTTATCCGTTCTCACGGAGCTGCTCCTAAACAGATAGCGAAGCTCAAAGACAAAGGACTTAAAATTGTCGATGCCACTTGTATATTGGTTAAGAGGGTGCAGCACATAGCCGGCGAGCTCGAAAAAGAGGGTTATAAAGTTGTAATTATCGGCGAGGAGAATCATCCCGAGGTCAAGGCGGTTGTGGGCTGCGCCCGGGATGTTATTGTCATCGCCGACAAGTCGGATTTACATAAGCTGCCGCAACACGCCAAGCTGGGGATTGTATGTCAAACCACGCAAAATCCCGATCACCTCGGCAGGATGCTTGGCGCTATGGGACGCGGGAGCTTTAGCGAGCTTAAAGTTATCAATACTTTGTGCAGGGAGGCGATAAAGAGGCAGGAATCAGCGGCACAGTTGTGCAGGCAGGTCGACATAATGTTTGTACTGGGGGGGCTGGAAAGCGCCAATACGCGCAGGCTTGCGGAGCTGTGCAAAAAAGTAAACAAACATACATTTCACCTGCAAAATTGGGATGAGCTCGATAAAAGCGTGCTTTCCGGCAAGAACTCGGCTGGCGTTACAGCGGGAGCATCAACCCCTGACTGGATAATAAACGAGTTTGTGAAGAATTTGGAAGCTTATGATGACAGAAGCCAATAAGGGAAAGCTTTTTGCAAAATAACCAAATAGGTTCTTGAAAGAATGGTCGTTTTCTGTTACAAATGCCCTTCCCATAAAATATTACTGAGATGCGAATAGCATTTGCTGCGTAGGCAAATGGCTTTATATAAATGATTAACTTAAAACTAATATTTGTGCGGTGTAGCACAGAAACTTGTCGGCGTAAATGTGGGGCGCCGGTAAGCAGTGAACACAAGCTCCACAGAGGGATTTGGTTTTATGGTAGATAGAAATATAGTTAACAAATTAGGTTTAACAAAAGAGAAGCTCGAACAGCAGGTTAACGAGATGTTCGGTGAGCAGGAAAATGCATTCCTGGAAGAAGCTCTGCAAACAAAGGTAGATTTACGTCTGCCGGGGACTATTCTAAAAGGCACAATTGTATCGCGGATAGGAAATGATGTTATTGTAGAGGTAGGCCTGAAGAGTGAGGGGATTGTCGATGCGGGTGAATTTGACAATCCAGACGAGATTGAGCCGGGTAAAGATATCGAGGTTCTCCTTGAAGATACCGACTCTGAAAGCGGTCTTATTCTGTTGAACAAACGCAAAGCCGACCTCATGAGAGGCTGGAAAACAATTCTCGATACGAAGAAAGAGGGCGATGTTGTCAAGGGCAAGGTTATAAGACGAATCAAGGGCGGTCTGCTTGTTGATATCGGAGTGCCTGTATTTTTACCGGCTTCACAGGTCGACATCAGGAAACCGGGCGATATCAGCAGGTTCATCGGCAAGGAAGTGGATTGCAAGATTCTCAAGATAGACATAGAAGGCAGAAACATTGTTATATCCAGGCGTAAACTCATAGAAGAGGAACGCAGGAGCAGTAAGGAAAAAATCCTGTCGGAAATCGAGGTCGGTCAATTGCGAAAAGGTATCGTGAAAAACATCGCCGACTTCGGTGTGTTCGTGGACCTGGGAGGCCTGGACGGCCTGCTGCATATTTCCGATTTGAGCTGGGGCAGAATATCACATCCATCGGAAATTGTTGATCTTGACCAGGAGATAGAATGCGTTGTCGTTGGTGTTGATAAAGAGCATGAGAAGATTTCGCTGGGCTTCAAGCAGAAGACATCCAGCCCATGGGAGGATGTCGAGCATCGCTATCCTATCGGGGCAAAGGTGAAGGGCAAAGTAGTAAATGTGATGAGCTACGGAGTGTTTGTACGGCTTGAAGATGGTATTGAGGGGCTGGTGCATATCAGCGAGATGAGCTGGACCAAGCGCCTTGCGCATCCGAGCGAGCTTGTCAATCTCGGTGACGAAATAGAGGTGGTTGTGCTGAGTGTCAACAAGGAAAAACAGGAAATCTCGCTGGGGCTCAAGCAGACTCAAACCAATCCATGGGCGATAGCTTCTCAGAAATATCCGGCTGGCGCGATTGTTACCGCCAAAGTGCGAAGTTTGACCAATTTTGGTGCCTTTGTCGAGGTCGAGCCGGGTATCGACGGGATGATACACATTTCGGATTTAAGCTGGACAAGAAAACACAGCCATCCCGGCGAGGCCCTGCATAAGGGGCAGGAAATTAAATGTATTGTTCTTGAAGTTAATGAAGAAAAGCGGCGGGTATCCATGGGCATAAAACAGATGACCGAAGATCCCTGGATACGTGCTATCCCCGATAAATACATTCCCGGACATATTATCAAAGGCAAGGTGGCAAAGCTTACTAACTTCGGCGCTTTCGTTGAGCTCGAACAGGATTTAGAAGGGCTGTTGCATATTTCCGAACTCGCCGACCACAAGATTGATAAGCCCCAGGATATCGTTAAGGTGGGCGACGAAGTTGAAGTTAAAATCCTCAAGGTTGATACTGATGCCCGTAAAATCGGTTTGAGTCTGCGAAGGGTAAAGTGGGCTGCTGAGGAGCAGGCGGCAGAATCAGGCCGGCAGCGAGCCCCGTCAGGCCCTGAGAAGGTGCTTTCCGATGCAGATGTGGCCCAGATAAGAAAACAGAAAGATACGCCTGACGAGAGCGAAACTACTGATGCCGAGCCGGGCCAGCCGGACGACCAGCAGGAGCAACAGCCTGAGCCCGCAGCCACAGAAGCTCCGGAGCAAAAAGTGGAGGAGGATTCTCCGGAAACAGAGCTTAAAACGCCGGAAGACTCTGAACAGGACCAACCAGAGCAGACTCAGGAAAATTCGGATACTGACAGCCAAACTGACGACGATAACGCCGAAAGCAGCGCAGAATTGGATAAAACCGAGTAGGGATAAGAAATTTATACAATTCTGTTAAGGCAAGAAAGCCTGTTGGGTAAGGTTGACTAATTTCTTACACATGCTCGTCCACCTTCATAAAGGTTGAAATCGTTATAGAGCGTTGTAACCGATATGTTGCCGTAACGCAAGGTCCCCCCTTGCCCAATGGGTTTTCTATCCGGGCTGCAGATTCCAGTGAAGATTACGTTCAGTTCCCAAACCAACCGTTAGTCGGGGCCGGTTCCTTCAGTAATTGTCAGAAGCTGATCAACTGCAATATCCTTAAAAACATCAACTGCACCGCCGATCCATCGTACTTCGATACGGTCCACCTTTTCACGGCCCCCTAACCCAAAGTGAAGGCGCATGCCGTAATGGCTTTGGTACCCTCGTCCACTGTGAACTTCGTCGTGTAACGTCAGGTCGCCGGCTACTACCTTGACGCGCGATCCCACACCATCCCGGTTGGTCTTAACTCCGCGCAGACGTACTTGCAGCCAATGCCCTTCCGAAGGCGAATCGTTTTTCAGGATGGTAGGTTCCCGCCGGGAGTTTAGTATCACCACATCCACGTCGCCATCGTTGTCCAGGTCATCGAAGCCGGCGCCGCGGCTGCTGAGCTTTACCTTCATTCCGTCGCCGCTTTGCTTCGAGACGTTGACGAATTTGCCGTCGCCGGTATTCATTAGAATGACGTTTGTTGCAAGATAGGTAGACCTGTCGTCGAAAAGGTCGACGTTGTCCAGCAAATGGCCGCACGCAACGAAGATGTCACGGTCACCGTCGTTATCGAAGTCCACTAAGCTGTTCCCCCATGTCACATGTGCTACAGTCCCTTCTCCCGCACCGGTCAATCGTGTCACATCATCGAAAGCATTATCGCCCAGATTCTTGTACAGCGTTGCCAACTGCCCCTGGTAAGACGTAACATAGAAATCCAGCAGCCCATCGTTGTCGTAATCGCCGAAATCGGCCCCCATGCTTCCCTGCCCATCGCCGTGGGTGTCGTAAGCGACGCCCGCCATAAGACCCATGTCTTCGAATTTACCCGTTCCGTCGTTTTCAAAAAGAAAATTTCCCGCACCATCGTTGGCTACATATATATCTGTATCACCATCGTTGTCATAGTCGCCGCAGACCATTCCCATGCCCCAGCTTGCTTGCTCAGCCACACCCGCACTCTTACTAACGTCGGTAAAAGTACCGTCGCCGTTGTTGCGATACAGCGTATCCGTCGCCGCAGGGTAAGAAGCCGGGCTGATGTAGACGGGATAACCGTCCGCTACGCCGGTCCTGTGTTTCTCGTATGAGAAGTCAAAATAGTTGGAGGCATAGAGGTCCAGATCGCCATCTTTGTCCATATCGAGAAAGCATGTGCCGGCACCTGTGTGGGAGCCATTGGCAACGCCCGCCCTTTCGGTGACATCGGTGAACGTACCGCCGCCGTCATTGCGATACAGCACATTCGGACCGTGGTTGTTAACATAAATATCCAAGTCGCCGTCATTATCATAATCGCCCGCCGCAACGCCTAAGCCGTACCCCGTATCACCCACACGTGCCTCTTCGGTTACGTCGGTGAACTTCCAATCACCTTCGTTGCTATAAAGCGCGTTCTTCGGCGGGACATCGAATTTGGTCCCCTTCAGCGGCTCCCCGTTCAGAAAATATATGTCAACGTCGCCGTCATTGTCATAGTCGAAAAGAGCCAGGCCCGAAGCGACCGTCTCCATTATGTACCGTTTGCCGCTGCTGCCGTCGGTGTGCCTGAAAGTTATCCCTGTCTCCTTCGTTACATCACGAAAGACTATGGAATTGCCGGGGCATATCTGACAGAAGACCACTACCATCGCCAGCATCAGTACGATTTGCCGCCCGCAACGAGTCCGTTGCCGAACACAAGTAAGGGCGTGCCGGTCAGTTTTTGTTCTTGATCCTCTCATATATCTGCCTGTACTTCTGGTTCGTCGGTTGTAGTTTTATTGCCTGTTCCATGGCCTGCAGCGCGCCGGCCCGGTCGCCGTTCACGTCGGCGGCCCAGCCCAAAAGAAAATAGGTCTCGGCGCTTTTTCCCAAAGTTATTGCTTTTTTTGCAAGACTGTGAGCCCGTGCTATGTTTGTGTTGGTTCGCAAATAGAAACGCGCCAGCTCGCGGTATCCGGCCGGGTCGTTCGGAGCCAGGGTGATGGTTTTCCGGAAGGCTCGCTCGGCCTTCTCAAACATCCTCAACTGGATTGCGATTTGCCCTATATTCAGATAGGAAATCGGATTGTTCGGATCAATCCGGGCCATCTTCTCGAAGCACCCAAGGGCTTTGGCGGCACGGTTGCTCGTGTAGTACAAGGACGCCAGCCGTTCCAGGCATCGAGTATTATTCGGATCGACTTCGGAAGCTCTATTTAAAAGTTGTTCAGATTTTGCAATATTGCCGCTTTTGCGATAGAGCCGCTCGGCATCGAGATATGTCTTGACTACACTCGCTCGCAATGACACCAGATATTCACGAGAGCCTATCTGCCGCATACTGTAGATGGAGTCGACCTTTTCTCGCAGCTTCCTGAAGACGGCCAGGTGCTCCCGGCCTTTGTCGCGCTGCCCTATTCTTGTGTAAACCATGGCCAGACCATAATGTGAATGACGGTGTTCAGGTTCGAGCCTGATTGTCTGTTCGTAGTGTTCTATGGCCTTATCATATTCCTTCTGCTGTCTGTATGCTTCTGCGAGCTGAAAATGAGCCGTGAAAGATGACGGGAAAATCTTGATCTCCTGCTGAAGTTCCGTGATGGCTTCGACATACCTGCCCGAGTCCATAAGGGCTTTGGCGATGTCACTCCGCAGGTCCGCGGCATCCGGCCTTATCTCCAGGGCTTTTCTCAGAAGCTTCACTGCCTGGTCGAATTGCTCCTTCTCCAGTGCGATTTGACCCATGTTCCGCCAGGCATCGAATTGCTTGGGATTTATTTCGAGGCTTTTCTCCCAGAACTTCACCGCCTCGGTAGAATCGCCGTGTCTGGCGTGCAGGTCCCCCATCAACATGCAGGAACCGTCGCTCTCGGGAAATTCCGTTAATGCCTGTCCGGCAAGTTCCATCTCATCTTTTCTTAAGGCAGCGATTTGTTCTTCCTGGGTCAATTCCACAGTAGCCGCCTTCGATTCAAACGAATCCGATGACTGCTTTGCCTCCTTAGGTCTATCGCTTGCTGTATAAAAGATCCACCGCAAAAAGACGCCAACGATGATGACGCACACGATCAGCCCGAAGATCAATACCCACGGCGCTCTTCTCGTCGCACGCGGTGTGGTTGTGTGCGAACGTCCGGGTTTCTTTCTTTTCCGGCCCTTGATTTTCCTACGCTTTATCATCACAAATTACCCGGGATTTCCCGTATACACTTCACTGAAACACCCCTGGAAGTTTCAAATCCCATAATACTTAAATTTCATACCAATTTAAATAAATCTCCCTACAGATTCGGCATTTTGGGCCGCAAAAAACACCTTAAAAGCAAGTATTTATGCAAAGAATCCACTTTTTAGTACTACTTTGGCCCACCGTGGTCGCTGCCTGTACTCCCGAGCGTAGCCTGAATGGTCTTAATGTGCCACGGATTTTCAGATTTCTATCTAATTGCCGCTTACCGTCTGGAAAATCCGGGATTACACTTTTTTTTACAATTTGGCAGAAATATTAGGAGTTTTTCAGATTTTTCTTGACGGATATATGGATAGTTTGGTAAAAATAGATAGGTGATATTAGATAGCTCTTATGGACTTTGGCTTACTGGCGTGTAGAAAATCCATAGTTCCT
>Ga0209121_10002846_pt1 | contig 17215 bp, 16 predicted proteins | sample Cruoilmetagenom3_FD_187292 | JGI IMG/M metagenome (GOLD analysis project Ga0209121, IMG submission 187292) | Oil polluted marine microbial communities from Coal Oil Point, Santa Barbara, California, USA - Sample 3 (SPAdes) (version 2) | ecosystem: Environmental > Aquatic > Marine > Oil seeps ... | reverse complement strand
AGCTCGGAGGCGGTTTGCTCGGCAAGTTTGTAATACGGTTCATTCGGTTTGGAGCGGGCGGAACCGAAAATAGACACGGCCGGACCGACCGAGGCGAGCTCCTCGAAGCCTTCGGTAAACTCCGCCATGACTCTGAATATGCGCCACAGGTCTCTCACGGGACTATCAGTTATATCAATCATGGAAAGCGGTCTCCTTTGGGATTTCGATACGTTACGATTTCAAATTGTCCTCTACCACAAGGCCGGATTGTTCGCCGATGGGCAGTGTTTTGCAATGGGGCAATCCGGACAGTTTGGCTTGCGAGCCATACAAACATTTCGGCCGTGGGTAATTATCAAATGACTAAATGCAGTCCAGTTCTTTTTAGGTACTATTTCGGCCAGATCGAATTCCAACTTTACCGGATCGCTGTTTTCGGACAGTCCCAGCCGCCGCGACAGGCGAATAACGTGCGTATCACAGGTGATACCGGGGATTCCGAAGGCGTCGCCGAGGACGCAGTTGGCCGTTTTTCGCCCGACTCCGGGAAGCGTCAGGAGCTCATCCATCGTACCGGGGACTTTGCCGCCGTACTGCTCGGCGATCTTAGTACATGCCCCCTTGATATTGAGAGCCTTGTTTCGGAAAAAACCCGTGCTTCGTATCTCCGATTCGATTTGTTTCAAGTCAGCTTTGGCCCAGTCGCCGGCCGATTTGTATTTCTTGAACAAATCTTTAGTCACCATATTGACCCGCACATCCGTACACTGTGCCGACAGAATCGTCGAAACCAACAATTCAAGCGGATTTACGAAACGCAGGGCAATTTTCGCATCGGGGTACTCCTTTTTCAATATGGACCAGATTTTTTTAACCCGCTGCTTTGCCTCATCCTTATCGACTTTGATCTTTTTTCGCTTAGCCAATTCTTATGGATTCCATTCTTTTAATTCTTATCCGGCAGCGATTCGAGCAGCGTTCTCAATTCATTTGCAAAAAACAGCTCGCGCAGACGCACCGGCTCGGTTTCGCCGGGCAAAAACAGCATTGTTACAGGGACGCCGGGCTCTTTGTAAATATTCTTCAAGTCGAGCGTCGCAGGCTGATCGGACTTCGTGGTGTCACCCTTGATCACCAGAACGCCCTTTTTATCTATGAGTTTGGCGATATCTTTACGCCCGAAGACGAATTTGTCCACGACTTCGCAGTTAGTGCACCAGTCAGCGGTGAATTTTATCAGGACCGGCCTCTGTTCGGATTTTGCAGATTCAATCGAGGCCGGGTCGTAATCCTGCCAGTCTATAAGCTCCGGCTTGAAGAAGAACCAAAAGGCTGCAACGGCCAAGAGCACCGCGATGCCTCGTACCAACAATTTTCGGGAGATTTTGGTGCCATAAGGAACCCATGTGGCCCATACCCAGATACAGAAGCTCAGGATGACAGCAAAATACAATAGATTAATCTTGTTTGCCTCGGGGACCGCCTTAATCAGTTTGACCGCTATGATGAGCAGCAGAAAACCAAGAGCCTGCTTGAACAGCTCCATCCAGCGACCGCCCTTCGGCAAACGTTTCAACCATCCCGGCAGGGAACTCAGGATCGCGTATGGCACGGCCATACCGAGCCCGATTACCATGATAGCTAAGGTGCCAAGGAATAAGGGCTGGCCCTGTGCCCAGACAAAAGCAACGGTCAGGATACCGAAACTGCACGGTGTACTCAGTATCGCCGCTAAGAATCCCATGCCTATCGAGCCGGCGTAACCTTTGCCGGAGCCGGACTTGCTCGCTATCGAAGACGGGACGGTGATTGTAAAAATACCGAACATGAAAAGAGCCATGACTATCATCAGCAGGGATAGGGCCGTCACGACAGCGGGATTGCGCAGGTGGTCGCCCCAGCTCAAAGTTCTGTCGTAGAAGCTCTGCAGGATGATATTGGCTCCGGCCAGACACGCAAAGAACAGCAATATACCGATGCAAAAGGCCAGACCCATCATTACGGATCGCCTCCGGTCGGATTTTGCCTGGTCAACGATTCGCATTATGATAAGGGGCAAAACGGGCCAGACGCACGGCATGATATTCAACGCCAATCCCGCGATAAACGCCAGAGCCAGTGCAAATCCAATGGAATAAGCCGGACCCGGGACAGCTTCGGCCGCCGTGTCTGTGTCACTTTGGGGTTCAGGACTAATCTGTGCCCACGAATCACGCCGGCTCCAGTCAATGCTCGTTTGCAGGGTCTTCTCAAACGGCAACAGACAGATCTTGTTCGTACAAGCCTGGCCTGTTATCAGAACATTCACGTCACCTTGCTCAGCATCAGTACTTTCTCTTAAAGTCGAAATGGGCAGAAAGACCGTGAAATCGCCGGCGTAGACTTCGACTTTATTGCCGAAAGGATCCGTTACAATCTCCCATTTGGGGAATACGGTCTCGCCGAATTCGAACTCATTCGATTCGGCCCCGACCTTCAACTCGAAGCCAGGCGCGGTCGCGGTTTTCGGATTTGCATAGTAGTGGAGGTCGCGAGTTCCGGTGAATACGACTGCTATGCCGTCTTGCCGGCCCATTCGAGCGGGCTCGATTCGGGCCGATGAAGATTCATCCTCGTATCTGGCCAGCTCAATCCCGGCGGGTGCATTGCCGGAAGCTATCGAATCAGGTTCGCCCGGGTTTTGGCCCCAGGCACAACACGCATTCACGAGCACGCAGATCGCAGATATTATGCCTGCACGCAGCTTAGCTTTCGATATCCCGGCAGTTCGTTCCCGCATAAGAGTTCAGAAACAATTTGAATAAGAATAATGTTAGTCAGCCGACTGTTCTTGCTGTCCTGTGGATTTCTGCTTCGGCTGGTTGTTTTTGGCTTGCTCGGCAATCAGCAAATCGGCGACGGTGGGCTTGTTCAACAGGCCGCCTCCCAGGATTAATTCCACCTCGTCCGAATCGAGGGTTTCATATTTCAGCAGGGCCTTCGCTATGTTCTCGAGTTTGCCTTTGTTTGCTTCAATCAATTCTCTTGCTTTTGTATACGCCTCGTCTGTAATGCCTTTTATCTCGCTGTCGATTGCTTCGGCCGTTCTTTCGGAATACTCTTTCTCGGCCGGCATCGGGTATACCATGTCCTTTATACCCAAATCCGGTCCGTAGCTGATCGGGCCAAGGTCCTTACTCATGCCCCATGTCAAAACCATCTGCTTTGAGATATTAGTCGCCTGCTGAATATCCGATTGGGCGCCGCTGGATATATCATCGCAGAATATTTCTTCCGCAATTCTGCCGCCGAAGCACACCTGCAAAAGTGCCATGCAATATCTTTTCGTAAATATGGTTCTGTCTTTTTCCGGCAGAGCGAAAGTTGCTCCGCCCATCGGCCCGCGTGGAATGATGCTTACCTTGTGCAGCGGGTCCGCATCTTCCAGCAGCGACTGCACGAGTGTATGGCCGGCTTCGTGATAAGCGGTAATTTCTTTTTCCTTCTGGTCGATAACCCTGCTCTTTTTTGCCCTTCCCCACCGGACCTTGTCACGAGCTTCTTCCAGATCGGCCATTTCGATATTGTCCTTGTTGGCCATTGTCGCCGCCAGGGCGGCTTCGTTAATAATCGCCGCCAGGTCCGCTCCGCTGAACATCGGCGTCCCGCGTGCCAGTCTCTCCAGGCTGGAATCGGGACCAATTTTTACTTTTTTGGCATGGACTTGCAGAATCTCGACCCGCCCCTTTAAGTCCGGCAGCGGCACGAATATTTGCCTGTCGAACCGTCCCGGCCGCGTCAGCGCATGGTCCAAAATATCGGCACGGTTTGTCGCCGCTATCACAATTACCTGATCGTTCGTATCGAACCCGTCCATCTCGACCAGGATGGCGTTGAGCGTTTGTTCACGTTCATCATGCCCGCCGCCGACAAAACCGGCACCGCGTTTTCGCCCGATTGCATCGACTTCGTCAAGGAAAATGATACAGGGCGAATTTTCTTTTGCCTGCTTGAACAAATCTCGCACTCGCGATGCCCCGACTCCGACGAACATCTCGACAAAATCACTGCCGGAGATACTGAAAAACGGCACATCCGCCTGGCCTGCAATGGCTTTGGCCAGCAGTGTCTTTCCGCATCCGGGGGGGCCTACGAGCAAAACTCCGCGAGGGATCCGGCCGCCCAGCCTCTGGAATTTTTTCGGGTTTTTCAAAAATTCGATGATTTCAGCAACTTCTTCCTTCGCCTCGTCCACGCCGGCCACGTCCTCGAATGTTACTTTGGCCTTGTCTTTACCCTGGAGTCGATGTTTGCTGCGACCGAACGACATCAGCATTCCACCGGCACCACTGCGAAGGTTCCGGGCAAAGAAAAAGTAGAAAAATCCAATCAATAAAAGCAGCGGCAAGACCCACTGCATCAGCATAATAAGCCAGATGCGCTGCGGCGCCGACTCCTGTTTGACACCACTTTCATCAAGCAACTCACCGAGCCACTTGCCGTGCACATCGGGAGTGTAATTGACGACAAAAGACTTTTTACTCTTGCCCTGCTGGCTGTCGAAAAATCCCTCGGTGAACTGGCCCGTTATCTCAGTGTCCTTTACAATAACACTTTCGATGTCCCCCTGCCCAAGATGCAACTTAAATTCGTCCAGGCTTATCTTGTCGACTCTCTGCCACTGCTGCAGCATCATCATTATCATGAATATCGCGATTGCAATTATAAGGTAGCTGAACGGACCTCGCTTATAGCGCGGCAACGGCGGCTTTTTGCCCTGCCTGTTTTGCATGCCGCGACGCGGCAAACCAGGTTTATTATCTTGATTATCTGCCATAATTTAATATTCTGTACTTTATGTTTAGAATTAAGATTCTACCATTTATTTTCCATAAGTTCTACGATTTTTCGTGCCAGATTGTTTGCTGCAAGCGTTGAAGCGTACTTAAAATCCTGCTTCTGATATCTCGAATAGCTTGCTGAAGCACTAACAATAACGTGATCTATCATTAATTGTCCCGTCTTTAGATTTTTCCAGTTAACAACCGCCCGGAGCTCCACTTCTCTTTCCAGAACCGAACCAACATCGCGATCGGTGCTGAGCGACAATTGCGATATCGATACTATCTGGCCGTCCATCACGGTATCGGCGCGGTCCGAATCGGAGATTATCTTGTAAGGCGTATCGAGCTCAATACGCTTGGCCAGGGCATCGGACAGCTCGTACTCCACTCCCCGTCGAAAGGTTCGGTTGTCAAACATCTCCAGACAAACGCTGTCGACTTCATCGGGAAACATTGACTCATTCGAATAGCCGGCCATCCCGCCACATCCACAAAGGGTTAAACAGACAGCACAAGAAAACAAGAGCATAAGTGCGAACGAGGAAATATAGCTTATGCACACGTATTTTAGATTTTCTTTCTTCATCTTCAGAAAGCGCCTGATGGTCATCCCGCAAAAGCTCATTTTTTGACAAGCATTTCCTTTGCCTCTTTTGCCGCCTTACTTTCCGGCCAATCGCTTACTACCATATCATAATAAAGATTCGCAGACTGCATATTTCCAGTCGCCTGATAATACCGGGCTATGGTAAGTTGTTTGTAGGCCAACTGCTCATCAATCTCATCCAGTATCTTGTCAACGCCGATTTCTTTGGCATCTTTAGGATATAGTAATTTGAATCTTCCGTAATAGCTTTTTGCATTGATCAGGCATGAGGCGTCATAAAAAGGCCTTTTATGCTCCGGATGCTTGTTATATACGGCATATTTACACCGGGCCATACCAAGCAATGCATCCCTGCCGACCAATCCTGTTTCCCATTCCAATGATATCTCCCACCATTTGAGATATGCTTCGTTATATTTTTCCCTTTTTTCGTAGCTTTCAGCCACGGCGACAGATGCCTTTATACCCAATTGCGTATCGATACCGACCCTGTCCGTAATTTTTTCCATAATTCTGACACCCTCGGCATATCCTCTAATCTTGAATATACCGAGCAGTGTCTTTTTTTTGCCGCCCAGATAGGCCGTTCCTATCGCAAACTGCCTGTCCAGTGCGGCCTCGGAAAATCTGCTTTTAGGATATTCGGTAAGCAGCTTGTTATAATTCCTGACGGCCTTGGTAAAATGCCCTTTGCAATAATATATTTCAGCCTTGATAAAGAGACCCAAATCGGGCCCGGCAATCTCCGGAAAGTCATTCTTAAGTGCCTCGAAGGCCTGTTCGGCGGCCTTTGTCTGGCCGGCATTGACGAGCTTCTTCGTTTCAGCCACTGCAACCAGGAATTTATCCTCACCATCTGCAGAGACGGCCTTCAAATCCTGGCCCTTTTCCAAACGCCCTGTCTCGGCCGGGACAGCCAACGAAACCGATAACACAACTGCTATAGCCAATACCACAAATCGTATCCTGTATTCCGACATAACTTAAATCCGTCAAAGGCTCTTTTTATAATTAAATCAGCAAGAACATCGGACATTATACCCGTTCCTGAAATCTTTGCAAACCTACACTTGAAAATATAATCCACAGTTAATTTTTCCACATCTGTCACAAAAAACTTGTTTTTTGTATCTCGCGGAGCTATAAAGCTCCAAACGAATCAACTATATTATATATGAGCTAAAGGAGGTTTAAAATGGCTAAAGATTTGTTGACAATCCTATTAATCCTCTCAGTGGGCCTGGGGCTGGTATATGTTTCCGGCTGCCAGACGGACGGATTCGGCAAGGCGCCGGTTCGCCGGATCGCCGTTGAGGATTACGCGGACAAGATGAAGGCCGGCTGGATTGGGCAGATGGCCGGCGTCGGCTGGGGCGGGCCGACGGAATTTCACTACAAGGGCGAGATTATTCCGGAAGATAAGATGCCCGCCTGGAAACCTGAACTGATCAACCAGTTCAGGCAGGATGATATCTACGTCGAGATGACCTTCCTGCGAACGCTGGAATTGTACGGCATGGACGTACCGATCCGCCAGGCGGGGATCGACTTTGCCAACAGCGGTTATCCGCTTTGGCATGCTAACAACGCAGGCAGGACACTTCTGCGGCGGGGCATAGCACCCCCGGATTCCGGCCACCCGGAGTTCAACAAGCACGCCGACGACATCGATTACCAGATCGAGGCGGACTATGCCGGCCTGATTGCACCGGGCATGCCCAATGTAGCGATCGAGCTTGGCGAGACGTTCGGACGGTTGATGAACTACGGTGACGGGCTCTACGGCGGCCAGTTCGTTGGCGGAATGTATGCCGAGGCATTCTTCGAGAAGGATATAGAGAAGATCATTCACGCTGGGCTCAAGTGTATCCCGCAGGGCAGCCAGTACGCTGAGTGCATCCGCGATGTGCTCGCCTGGTACAAGCAGTATCCCAACGATTGGCAGAAGACCTGGCAGCTTATTAACGAGAAGTATCATTTGAATACCGACTATCGTCGATTCTCGTGCTCGGGTCCGCAGGGCGAGTTTAATATCGACGCCAAGATCAACGGGGCCTACATCGTTATGGGCCTGCTCTACGGCAAAGGCGATCCGGACCAAACAATTATCATCTCGACGCGCTGCGGCCAGGACTCCGACTGCAATCCCTCAAACTCCGGCGGTATCCTGTTTACGACGATAGGCTTTAAGAATCTACCGGAGAAGTTCACGTCGGCCCTGGATCCGGAAGGCAAGTTCAGTCACACACCGTACAACTTCCCGATGCTCGTGGAAGTCAGCAAGAAGCTCGTTCGCCAGTCCGTCGTGCGGGCGGGCGGACGCGTGGAAACGGACGCCGAAGGCCGGGAAGTGTTCGTCATTCCAATCCGGGAACCCCAACCCGGCCGGCTCGAACAGTGCTGGGAAGCCGGCCCAATTGCCAACAGCAGGTTCACTCAGGCTGAGATGGCGAAAATCACCGCTATCGCGGGCAAAGATATTTCCGAGGCCGTCTCGAAATTCGCGCCCGGCTGGAAGGTCAAGAGTTGCGGATTCGATATGGATCCCGGTCTGAAAGAACAAGAGATGGGCAAGAGCAATGTGCTCGTCACCCATCCGCTCGACCGCAGGACCGGCTGTCAGCTTTCAAGAGAAGTAAAGCTTCCCGCCGGCAAAAACAGCACGCTGAAACTGACCGTGGGACATCATCCCGATGGCGACTGGGACCTGATTGTCGCCGCCAACGGCAAAGAGATTACGCGCAAGTCCGTGGACAAAAAAGCCGCCCCCGACGGGTGGATGCAGACCGAGGTTGACCTGTCCGGATTTGCGGGCAAGAAGGTGAAGCTCGAACTGATCAACCAGCCCACCGGCTGGAAGAACGAGGCCGGTTACTGGGCGGACATTTCGCTGATAAGCCGGTAGAAAAAGAAAGGATTTGAGATTTCCCAAGGCGGCGGTAGGCATAATGCTATCGCCGCCATTTCGTTTGTGTGCCTTTTGAGTGATTTAATTGACAAACCGCTCTGATTTTGATAATCTAAACTCATTAATCTAACAGAGACATAAGAATCAGCCGGGCACTTGCCTGGTTCAATAAAATAAATACTCGGTAAGCTCTATATCCGGTAGTTATGAAGCTTATCGGGAGATGATTAAAATGAAACGTTTAATTATACTCTGCTTAGCCCTGATTTTCATATCGAATGCCTTCGGGTGCAAAAAGAAAGAAGCCCGGCAGCCGCAGCAAACCAGCGATAAAACCCCGGTACAACCTGCAAAACCGGTAAAACCAGCCGAACCGGCGAAAGTAACGGAACCCACCGGGCAAGCACTTATCGCTTCGGCCGATACCGAGAGCAGAACCGCCGACACAGCCACCAACGCCCAACCGGCCCAGTCAAATCAGGATCCCGAACTAATTGCATCGCTGAAGAATGCGGCGGGCACTGGTGATGTAGAAAAAATACGGTCAATTATCGCTGCAGGCGTTGACGTCAACACCACAGCAAATAGTGGAGCATCGCTCCTGCACATAGCTCTTTTGGGGGGGCATGAGGAAGCGGCGGCTTTGCTTATCTCCAAAGGCGCCGACACTCACGCAACGATGACCGACGGCACGAGTCCCCTGCACTTCGCGGTCCTGCGTAACTGCAGGGAGATAGCGAGTTTCCTGATCGACGATGGCGTTGACGTGAATGCTATGGGTGCAAATTTTGGCACTCCGCTCCACATTGCCGCAGCTACAGACCAGACGGAGATTGCCGAGATGCTTATTTCCAAAGGCGCCGACGTCAATATCGAAAACCAGCGGGGGATGACTCCTTTAACATTCGCCAAACAGAAAGACAACAAGGCAATGATTGAACTGCTGGAGAAACACGGAGTCGAATAGATATTAATTTGCAACCATGTGAAATTGTGCCGGAGAGAGCTTTGAAAATGTCACAAGACCTTGATCGCAGAAATTTTCTGAAGAAATCAGTGATGGGCACCGCCGCGATTACATCGGCTCTTAGCCTGGAAGAGCAGGCCCTGCTGGCGGCAATGAAGAAACCGAATAAGCAAAGCGCCGGCTCGGTCAAAGGCCTGCCGGCGGGCCGGATTGGAAACGTTAAAATCAGCAGGATAATCTGCGGCGGAAATCTGATTGGCGGATTTGCTCATAGCAGGGATTTGTTATATGTTTCCTCTTTACTCAATCATTATTTCACGGATGAGAAGATTATCGAGACGCTCGAGATATGCGAGGAGAACGGAATCAACACAATCATTACCGGTTCCGGCTCGGCGGAACTTATTAAAAAATACCGGGAGGAAAGAGGTGGGCAAATCCAGTGGATCCTCCAATGCACAGCCAAGACGGACGATCTTACGGGTGACGTCAAAAAGGCAATTGGCGCGGGAGCTGTCGGGGCTTTTCTGATTGGCAATATCGGGGATCTCTGGGCTCGAAATGAAAGGACCGACCTGATTGGCAAAGTTGTCGATTTCATCAAAGACAATGGAATCATCGCCGGGGTCGGCGGGCATAACCTGGAAACACCAATGGCGTGTGAAAAAGCCGGTCTAAACACCGACTTCTATATGAAAACGCATCACAGCACCAATTACTGGTCCAAACGCCAGCCGGACCAGGATCAAGATGTTATTGACAACTACAACACAGATAATTACTGGGACAAAGATCCGGAGAAAACCGCCGAATTTATGAAAACGATGGAAAAGCCGTGGATCGCTTATAAGGTCCTGGCCGCCGGGGCGATTCATCCCAGGGACGGCTTTAAATACGCATTCGAGAACGGCGCCGATTTTGCCTGCGTGGGGATGTTCGATTTTCAGGTCATAGAAGATGCGCTTATTGCAAAAGATATTCTCTCCGGGAGGCTCAATCGGGAACGTCCATGGAGAGCTTAAGAGTAAGAGTGAAGATTCTTCGTAGTGTTACTATCGGATAGAAGGGACAAAAGTCATGTCAGAAAAGAAAAATGTAGATCGTCGGGGTTTCCTTAAGAAGTCCATCGCGGCCTCGGCCGGCGTGTCGTTGGGGCTTCGCAGCTTTGAGGAACAAAACTTATTGGCCCGGATGGCCCGGAACTCTAATGGTACCGCCAAATCCGGCGAGGGCGGCAATAAACTGCCCTTCGGTAAGATCAAAAATCTCAAAATCAGCCGAATATTCTGCGGCGGCAACCTGATCGGCGGCTGGGCGCACAGCAGGGATTTGATGTACGTCTCCTCGCTGGTCAAGGCATATCATACCGATCAAAAGGTATTCGAGACGCTGGAGCTGGCCGAAAATAACGGAATCAATACAATTCTGACCAATCCCGTCTCCGACAGGGTCATGAACCGTTACTGGAACGAGCGTGGCGGCAAAATCCAGTGGATATCCGATTGTGCCACGGGCGCGACCATCCAGGAAGGCATCAAGCGCTCGGTGGACAACGGCGCACACGCCGTTTACATCCAGGGCGGACTGGCCGACACCGCTGTCAAAAAAGGCCAGGTTGATTTACTTGGCGAGGCGCTCGAATATATCAAGGAGCAAGGCATACCCGGCGGAATGGGCGCGCACCTGCTGGATACGGTCAAGGCTTGTGTCGACGGCGGACTGAAGCCTGATTTCTGGGTAAAGACGCTCCATCCGGGAAAATACTGGTCGGCCGATATCGAGCCGGAAAACGATAATATCTGGGCCCGCACGCCGGAAGAGACAATCGCGTATATGAAAAAGCTCGAAACGCCCTGGATCGCATTCAAGGTACTGGCCGCCGGCGCAATCCATCCCAGCAAAAGTTTCAAGTATGTCTTCGAGAACGGCGCCGATTTCGCCTGCGTGGGAATGTTCGATTTCCAGATTATCGAAGATGTGCTCATCGCCCGGGATGTATTCTCGAAGAAGATCGACAGGCAGCGGCCCTGGAGAGCGTAGGGAAAATCTGTAATCCGGAACTTGAAGCAAAGCAATCTGCGAACAACATACGAATCATTTGTGCCGCGGCTCCATCAAGCGGTCATTGTCAGTAGTCTTTGAAGTGTCTCATCCATTGGGGCCAGTCTTCAGGCAGTGCGCCACCGGCTTTGGTCCAGACGTTGGCCGTGTCGAACTTGCGATGCCATTTCAATATCCACAACTCCTTGAGTCCAACCTTCCTTACAGACCAGTCCATGAAAAGGCTGTTGATTCCCCCATCGTGGCGGTTGATACAGAAATAAGATATACCTGAGTCGGACGTAGCTACATCATCATACGTCGGAGGGACGTCGAACTGCTCCACAGGTATGTGCGTGAATCGACAGTCCAAGCACACCGGTATATTGTTTGCACCTTTGACAAAGCAAACCCCCCAGTATCGGTTCAAATCTTCCAGGTCAGGTAAGTCGAGAATGCGTACATTTATGCCGTAGCTGCCGTAACAGAAGCTGGTGGGCGTTGTTGGTGGTCGCCAATCAGTGGATATAGGTATACGCCAGGTCGAGAATTTGCTCCCATTCCATTTAGGGTTGTCGACATACTTCGTGGCCATTGGGCATAAGAGCAAATCGTTGCTATCGCTGTAGTATGGGCGTAGTGTCTTGTACCAATACATCTTGTCCAATACGTCGCTAAAGAGTCTGCCGTTGTTATCGCCGGTATACATCTTGAAGCAAAGTCCCCATTGGTGCAGGTTTGACTGACACGCAACCGCCTTGGCCTGTCTCCTGACCCGCTGGACTGTAGGCAGCAATATCGCCAGCAACAACGCAATGACGGAAATCACCACCAAAAGCTCTATGAGTGTAAAACCTTTTTGTGTGCTCCTTATTTCATGATTTGTCATTCCGCACTTGATGCGGAATCCAGTTTCTTGCGATGATTCCGGATTCCTGCTTTCGCAGCACCGTAAGGCGTCCTGTGGAGAATGACATCCATTCTTTGAGTTGTGATGGAGCATTAGTAGTCCTTGAAATTTCTCATCCACTGGGGCCAGTCTTCGGGCATGGCGCCGCCGGCCTTGGTCCAGGGACCGGCCGTGTCGAACCGACGATGCCACTTTAACGTCCACAATTCCTTGAGTCCAACCTTTCTGACAGACCAATCCATAAAAAGACAGTTGATTCCTCCATCGTGACGGTTGATACACATCGCTGACATATAACTCTGGTTGAGCAGAGCATCATCATATTCAGGTGGTTTGTCCGAGTGCAGTGGCGACTCGGCAAACCAAACGCTGTCGAGCAATGCCGGCACATTGGCTGAATTTCTGAGATTGTTAGTATCCCACGATATCTCTTCTACGTTTATGTTAAAGGAAAGCTTGTCACGTATCCAGAAAACCCAGTCGTTCATGCCGTAGCTGCCCTCCAGGCGAGGTGGTCCTAACGGGTATTTGCATACCCTCCATGCAGAGAATTTGCTGCCATACGAATACAGTCCGTGCAACATCCATTCCTTCGGCTCATCGGGTCTGTCGCGAACTTTCGTAGCCGTCGGGCACAGAGCTACATCATCTCTAATATCATGCACGTAAAGCGAAAACGCTTTTACCACACGATCAGGCTCAGGTTTCCCAATGCCTAAACCAAACAACTTACCATTGTTATCGCCAGCGTATATCGAAAAGGCAAGTCCCCATTGGCGCAGGTTTGACTGACACGCAACTGCTTTGGCCTGTCTCCTGACCCGCTGGACTGTAGGCAGCAATATCGCCAGCAACAACGCAATGACGGAAATCACCACCAGAAGCTCGATCAATGTAAATCCTTTTGACTTGCTCATAACGGCACCTTTTTCTTTTTCCGTCTCAGAATAAGATACACAAGAGTAGCCTTGTGTTCTGTTAATTTTGCACCACGCCGTTATTTTTCAGTAGTCTTTGAAGTTTCTCATCCACTCGGGCCAGTCTTCGGGCAGTGCGCCGCCGGCCCTGGTCCAGGGGCCCGCCGTGTCGAACTTGCGATGCCATTTTAACGTCCACAATTCCTTGAGTCCAACCTTTCTGACGGACCAATCCATAAAAAGACTGTTGATTCCCCCATTGTGCCGGTTGATACAGAAATAAGACATACGAGATCCAAGGGTATTGTCATATTCCGGCGGCGCATCGTGCGTAAGTGGTTCCGCACTCGGCTGAACACAATCGATATATACTGGTGTGTTTGCAGTGTTCTTGGCACTGGGGGTTCGCCAGAAGTAATGGTGGCTTTCATCTCGAATGAAATCATTTATGCCATAGCTGCCATAGATAGTTGTTCTGCCGGGGGATACGTGAGTCCATGCCGAGAATTTCCCGCCGATACGTGATGCTATACCGGCTAATGCCCACGGGTCGTCCGGCCTTTCTTTGTGTTTCATGGCCATTGGGCACAGTAGCATGTCATTTATGTCATACAGGTAGCCGATGACAAGCCCGGAGTTACCAAAAAACCTATCGTTGTGGTCAGCCGTGTACATCGAAAACGCAAGGCCCCATTGATGCAGATTCGACTGACAAGCTACCATCTTGGCCTGCATATTGACTCGCTGGAGTGTAGGCAGCAAGATCGCCATCAATAACGTAATGATGGAAATGACCATTAAAAGCTCTATTAGTGTAAAGCCTTTTGCTCTGCGCATGACTGATCATTCTCCTTCTGTTTAAGAAAAAGTCTGTCATGGCTAACGCTTCATTTCAAGTTGATATACTCGCTGTCTTTGTAATATACCTCTAATGCCGCTTTTCTGCAAGGTTTTTTCCAAATATCTCTCATTTTATGCGCCAGCGAACTGAACAGAGAACGGTCCCGAAGAGCGTAGCAAAAATCTGTAATCCGGAACTTGAAGCAAAGCAATCTGCGAATAACATACGAATCATTTGTACCGCGATTAAAATCAACGACACAAATCAGTAATCTCTGAATCTTCTCATCCACTCCGGCCATTCATCCGTGTGAACGCCGCCAGCTTTGGTCCACATGCCGCCGGTCTCAAAGGTTCGATGCCACCTGAACGTCCACAGCTCCTTGAGGCCGATTTTTCTGATAGAGAAGTCAAGAAAAGCGCCGTTTATATATCCATCGTGCCGGTTTAGGCAGAAACGCTTAATTTGCAGGTTACTTACGCCGTAGGTTGATATGTCGCCGTCATATTCCGGGGGAGTGTCAAAGGCGTACGGTTTACCTTCGACGTGCGCGCAATCGAGAAACATCGGGATATTGGCTGGGTTTTCGACATAGGCGCTCCTCCAGTTATCTTCGGCTGCTTCCCGGCCGTGAATAAACTCTACATCCGGCGGCGGATTACAGAGCCAGTTGTTCATCCCATAGCTGCCCCGTTGGTTGCCGGTCTGCCGGACAGGTCCCCAGGCCGCAAACGGATCCAAAGCACCTTCCTCTCGGAATTTCGTAGCCATGGGGCACAGGCGCACCTTTTCATCGTTGTTATAGAAAGGCCTGAGCGGCTCTGTCCAGCAGTATTGTTCCCATCCGTCCCTGACAAAATCGCCGCTCCAGAAAAAGCCGTCGTTTTGACCTGCGTACATCTCGAAAATAACGGCCCACTGGTGAAGGTTCGACTGGCATGCAACCGCCCCAGCCTGTTTCCTGACACGCTGCAATGCCGGCATCAATATCGCCATTAATAACGCTATTATGGCGATTACTACCAAAAGCTCTATTAAGGTGAATCCCTTTGCCTTTTGCACGATGCTGTCTTTCCTGTTTGCGCTTCGAAAGTGATTGTATCAAAATGCAGGTCAAATTACAAGGCCGGTTTAATCAATAGAGCCGGTTGCGAGCCATTCTAAAGCGCGATCTCTGAAAGCAAGTCCTATTCTTATAAGACCCGCAAGAGGCAAATCGTGCCCTAAATCAAGTCTGGCGAGCATACTGTGCGATTCTGTGAGAGCGAGAATTTATAGTGCTTACGCGTTTTGCCTCTCTGAATGTATTTCTTATATTTTAATCAGGATTCGTCACGGTCGCACCGGGCGAATCACCGTGTTGATTATTCGGTGGTTGGAATGAATTCTATGATCCCGGCAGCGATCATTCGATGAAAACTCAGGCAATGGTTAGGAAGCCAGCCGCATTGTGCGGTTAAGTAGTCGATACTGATTTTTTTAAGGGGAAAATTATGGTTAATGGAAAAGAAGTGGTTATCGCTGTGACAGTTCTATTTGCCGGTTTGATATTCACCGGATGTAATAATTCTGTCGCACAGTTTCACCAAGCAGTGGAGTTGGGAAATCTTGACGAAGCCCAAGTGTTGCTGGCAGAGGAACCAGACCTGGTGAATGCCGAAAAAGGAGGCCAGACTCCTCTGTGCGAGGCGCTCCAAAAGGATCAGAAGCATGTCGTGATGTTTCTGCTTCAGAACGGCGTGGATGTAGACGTCCAAGACAAACGTGGCTTTACGCCTCTGCACTACGCGGCCGAGAAAGGCTATGTACAGATTGCTGAGCTTCTCATCGCCAAGGGGGCCAATGTAAACGCTACAGATACGATTGGCGAAACTCCTTTGCACATAGCGGCCCTGAGTGGCCACCAGGATGTTGCCCTTGCTCTGCTTGCCGCGGAAGCGTTTGTGAATGCAGAAAATTCAAAGGGCCAGATTCCCCTGCACTATGCTGCAAGAGAGGGTCATTCGGATGCGGTCAAGGTTCTGCTCGCCCATGGAGCAAATGTTAATGCTAAAGACAAAAGTCCGGGTCTTACTGCACTGCATTATGCGGCTTACCAGAACCAAAAGGATGTCGCAGAGCTATTACTGGACGTGGGTGCAGATGTGAATTCGAGAGATCTGCTGGCCTATACTCCTCTATACTGGGCGTCGTCGATTGCCCGGCCTGAAGAGGGAGAAACGTGCGAGGATATCATTGAATTGCTTCGCGAGCACGGAGGTCTGATATAACAAAACTGATCATCCGTGTGTGGAACTTCGGACCTCGGGTGTGTTTTGGCGTCAAGCAGTAATTGCCCCCCCTCTGCGCGAGGAAAAAGGAGAATGAAACAGGAGCTTGTTCAGTAATCCTTAAAGCTTCTCATCCATTGAGGCCAGTCCTCCGAATAGACGCCGCCGGCCCTGGTCCAGGAACCGTTTGTTTCGAACTGGCGATTCCATTTGAATGTCCACAGCTCTTTGAGGCCAACCGCCCTGCCGGAGAAATCCGCAAAGACGGTATTCGTGAATCCATTGTGCCGGTTGAGGCAGAGCATCTTCATCGCATTCGTGCTCCAGTCGTCCACCTGGCCCTCAAATTGGGGCGGCTCATCCGTGTGGTGCGGCCGCGTATCCCACCAGTAGTCATCCAGAAACAGGGGGATATTGGCAGCACCTTTTACATCACGATTCCTCCAGTACCAATCAGCCGGCCTGCCGCCCTCCCGGCCCGGCAGAGGATCGGTAATGCAGATATTTATTCCGTAGCTGCCGTGCTCGTCATAAAAATTGGTCCATGCTCCGAAAGTGGAATCCGCTCCTTCATCGCGGGATTTCGTTGCCGTAGGGCAAAAGCATAGATCAGGGTTGTTCAGATAGTATGGCCGCATCACAGCCATCCAGCTATCTTCAGAATATGCGCTGTCGTTCCAGCCTCTATGGAAATGACCGTTGTTGTCGTCCGTATATAGTGAAAAATAAAGGGCCCACTGGCGCAGGTTCGACTGGCAGGCAACCGTCTTAGCCTGTTTTTTTACCCTCTGCAACGCCGGCATCAAAATCGCCATCAGCAATGCAATTATCGCGATGACGACCAACAACTCGATTAATCTGTTACAAATGAAATTGTGCGCAAAACGGTCACAAAATCGTGAGGTGAGAATAAAAAACCCCCTTTCCCCCAAACTGGGTTGAAGGGGCCG
>Ga0209121_10002844_pt1 | contig 17229 bp, 14 predicted proteins | sample Cruoilmetagenom3_FD_187292 | JGI IMG/M metagenome (GOLD analysis project Ga0209121, IMG submission 187292) | Oil polluted marine microbial communities from Coal Oil Point, Santa Barbara, California, USA - Sample 3 (SPAdes) (version 2) | ecosystem: Environmental > Aquatic > Marine > Oil seeps ... | reverse complement strand
TATGTAGGGGCCGATGCCCCCATCGGCCTTAAACATGCTTTGTAAAAGTTACTTTCCATTATAATGCCGACGCGTCGGCATAGTGGAGCTTTTTACGAAACCATCAATGTTGACATGCTATCATGATTTAAAACTTTTTTGAACCTGGAGATAAAATGAAAGATCAACATAAGACAAAAAAACAATTGATAGATGGATTAGTCCATTTGCGTGAATACGCTGAAAAGTGTTGTGACCTGCTTGAAAGCTCTGAGGATGTCGCGAGTGTTTACGAACTCAGTGAGACAAAAAAAATGCTGGAAGAAAGCGGCATAAGACTTTCACAGATTGTTGAGGGAAGTCCCGTGCCTACTTTTGTCATTGACAGTAATCACGTTATTACTAACTGGAACAAAGCGTGTGAAAATCTTACCGGTATTCCGGCACACGAGGTGATTGGAACCCGGAAACAGTGGTCGGCTTTTTATTCCTCAGAGAGGCCGGTAATGGCCGATCTTATAGTGGATGAGACAAGAGACAAGGGCATAGCAAAGTTCTACAGCGGTAAATATAAAAAATCGGCTGTTATTGAAGGAGCGTATGAGGCTGAGGGTTTCTTCCCCGCTCTGGGTGTGGGGGGTAAATGGCTTTTTTTTACCGCAGCTTCACTGAAAGGTATGGGGGGAGAAATCATTGGAGCAATAGAAACCCTGCAAGACATCACTGAGCGCAGGCAGGCGGAAGAGCTTTACAAGACTCTGGCAGATACGTCGCGTGTAGGTGTTTATATTGCTCAGGACGGGAAGTTCGTATTTGTAAATCCTTATATGACAGAGCATTCGGGATATCAGACAGAGGAGCTGATAGGCATGGATACTATGAATCTCGTTCATCCGGAAGACCGTGAGTCTGTCAGAGAGAATGCCATCGAAATGTTGAAAGGTGAGCGTAAGTTTCCTTATGAGCATCGAACGATCACCACGGATGGTCGAATTATCTGGATCCTGGAAAATATTACGTCCATCGATTATTTTGGGAAGCGAGCCGTTCTGGGAATCTCCATGGACATATCCAGTGAGCGTGAGGCAAGAAAAAAGCTCGAAGAGGTAGAGGCTTTTGAATTTTCTATATTAGCTGCCATGCCTCATGCCGTTATCGGTCTTGAAAACAGGAAAATTATTTTCGCCAATGATGCGGTAGAGATTGTCTTCGGTTGGAAACCCAAGGAATTAATCGGAAAACTTACGAGGGTACTGTATCGATCTGACGATGAGTGTGAAAAAATAGCAAGGCTTTTCTATCCTGTTCTGGAAAAACAGAGAACTCACCGTGAAGAGTTCCCCTGTCGGAGAAAGGATGGCACAGATATTATGTGCATGGTAAGTACTGCGGTAATAGGCACTGCCTTGGCGGAGAAGAGAATTGTTGTTGTTTATGAAGACATTACCGAGCGGAAACAGGCAGAAGATGCCATTCGGGAAAGCGAGGAGAAGTATTCTGCCGTCGTTGAACAGGCTGTGTATGGCGTGGTGATAGTTCAGAATGAAAAGTATATATTTGCCAACAAAGCTATGGCGAAAATGACCGGATACCCGGTAGAGAAAATATCCAGCATGCATTTTCTGGATATCTTCGCTCCCCAATATAGAAAAATGATTGATCAGAAATATAAAAAAAGAATGGCGGGCAGAAAGCCACTTCCTCTCTACGAGACGAAGATTGTTTGTAAAGACGGAACGATTAAGGATGTGGAAGTGGCTTTTGGAATTATTAATATTGCCGGTATGCCGGCTGATATGGGCTACGTGAAAGATATTACCGCTCGCAAGGTGGCGCAGGATGAACTGAAAGATTCTGTCGAAAGACTCCAAAAGCGGTTGGAAGAAACTGTCAATGCCCTGGCATCCATAACGGAAAAGAGGGATCCTTATACGGCGGGTCATTCGGAGCGGGTTACTCAGCTTGCATGTGCCATAGCAGTGGAGATGGATCTGACAGATGAACAGATAGATGGAATCAAGGTCGCGGGAACCCTTCATGATATAGGAAAGATATATGAACCGTCAGAGATTCTAAGTAAACCGGGCATATTATCTGATATCGAAGTGTTAATGATGAGAGTTCACCCCGAAGTTGGTTATGATATCCTAAAAACTATAGATTTTCCATGGCCCGTGGCTCAGATCGTGCGTCAACATCACGAGAGGATTGATGGATCAGGATACCCTGATGGTCTTAAAGATAGTGAAATTCTCATCGAAGCGAAAATTTTGGCAGTTGCTGATGTTGTTGATGCAATGGCATCCCACCGACCTTACAGACCGGCCCTTGGTATAGATGCAGCATTAGAGGAAATATCAAAAAACAGGGGTATCATTTATGATTCGAATGCAGTAGATGCTTGCCTGAAACTTTTTAAAGAAAAAAGATTCGAGTTCCGGGTTGATCCTGCTTCGCAGCTCCATCTGCATTACAAGGTATAAGAGACTGTTCGGGAATCGCCTCATTTTATCTTTCTTTTTCACCGGCCTAAGGGTCTGTCATGAAATATAAGTTATTTCATGACAGACCCTTAGGCTGGGTGAGGTCTTTTTAAAGGTGTGAATAACGCTACATATTGTCATTGCGAGTCGGCTCTCGGCCGACGTGGCAATCTGTAACTTCTTAATAACAAAAAAGATTGCTTCGTCGCTTCGCTCTCGCAATGACCATGCCGACAATTCCGCAAAGCCTTCTTCAGTTATGCCTGTTACGTCAAAATTATGTTGACTGTGAACATATATTATGGAGTATACTAATATATAGTGATGTTTTAGTAAGGATAACATGTAAATGCCGGATCAAAAATGTTTTTATATTCGAACCTTTGGTTGTCAGATGAATGTCCATGATTCAGAGCAAATGGAAGAGTTGCTCAAGGATAGAGGTTATCAAAGGACAACAGATGAAAAAAAGGCCGATCTTATCATTGTTAATACCTGCTGTATCAGGGAAAAAGCGGAGCAAAAAGCGTATAGCCTGCTGGGAAGGTTTAGACGTTTAAAACAGTTAAACCCTGATTTAATCATAGGCATGGGAGGGTGCCTTGCTCAGCAGTTAGGGTCTGCGCTTTTTAAAAAAGCACCTTATGTTGATATGGTCTTTGGTACCCACAATATTCATCGTCTCCCCGAGATGATACAATATGTCGAATATAATCGAAGTCGGGTTGTGGAAACATCATTTCATGAATCGGTAAAGTCTCTGGGTATCAGGACACTGCCTGATAATGGCTGTATCAGTTCTTGTGTAACCATTATGCAGGGTTGTAACAATTTCTGTTCTTACTGTGTTGTCCCATATGTAAGGGGTCGAGAGGAAAGCAGGGATAGCGAAGACATTATAAACGAAATCAAATTTCTGACGGATCGTGGTGTAAAGGAAGTTACACTTCTCGGTCAAAATGTGAACTCATATGGGAAGACTTTACAAAATGGATCAGATTTTCCCACGTTATTAAAAAGAGTAGCTGATATAGAAGGAATAGAGAGAATTAGATTTACAACTTCTCACCCGAAAGATCTGTCCGATGAGCTTATTGAGTGTTATGCAACTGTGAATCAGTTGTGCGAGCATATTCATCTTCCGGTTCAGTCTGGTTCGGATTACATTTTGAAAAGCATGAACAGGCATTATACGTTCGAAGATTATATTAGAAAGGTAGGAAAGCTGAGAGAAACATGCCCTGATATAAGCATCACTTCCGATATCATTGTGGGATTTCCCGGAGAAAAAGATAGTGATTTTCAAAAAACTATTGACCTTGTGGAGAAAGTAAGGTTTGATAGTACCTTTTCATTTAAATATTCTTTCAGGAGCGGTACTTCCGCAGAGAGGTTTGATAATAAAGTAGAAGAGGGTGTAAAAAGGCAAAGACTTTCTATATTACAGTCTCTACAGGAAAAATATACGCTGGAAAACAATAAAGCCCTGGAGGGGAATGTAGAAGATGTTCTTGTGGAAGGATTTAGTAAGAATGACAGGACTGATGTGACGGGAAGAACAAGAACTAACAGGATCGTAAATTTTAGGGGTGATATAGGCATGGTTGGAAAAACTGTGTCAGTAAAAATAATTAAGGCTTATGCACATTCCCTGAGGGGCGAGATGATTTCAAAAGAGAGGAATTGACAATGTTAATTGAAATGAAGGTGTTTGGCCTGGCCATAGATCCAATAACAAATACTCCTATAGTGATCTTGAAAGACATGGAGGAAAAGAAAGCTATTCCAATATGGATCGGTCTATTTGAGGCAAGTGCCATAGCAACTGAACTGGAAAAAATCAGTTTTTCAAGACCGATGACCCATGATCTTGTAAACGAAATACTGAAAACTCTTGATGTTGAGATTACGAAAATAGTAATTAATGATCTTAGGAACAATACCTTTTTTGCGGTTATATATCTGGTGAAAAATGGAGAGAATATTACAGTAGATTCCCGCCCCAGTGATGCAATCGCTCTTGCATTGAGGGCAAATGCTCATATCTTTGTGGATGAAAAGGTTGTTGAAAAATCAATGCAAATGGATTTTGGAAAGAAAACGGCGGATCTTAGTAAGTATTCAAAGGATAAATTGAAGGAATTCCTGGAGAATCTTTCTCCTGAAGATTTTGGCAAATATAAGATGTGAGAGAATAAGTCAGGATCCTTATTCTCAACAACTGTGGCTTTGCCGCCTTAGGATCAGGGACTTGAACCCGGTGCCTGGCAGGTTTTATTATGAAGGAAGAGACGCGGCGACTTTATTTGAAGACAGGTGATCAGGTAATCCACCTTCGATATCCGGGGTGGGGATTTGGAGTGGTCGTAGAAGAGCGAAATTCCAACATACTGGGCGGAATGTCTTATGTAAGAATAGCTTTCAGGGATGGTTCCACGAGAGTCTTTGACAACAATTTTGCAAATTCCTGTTGCTGTTACCATGCTGGAATAAGGAGATGCTCTGATTAGCCTGATATATTTTTTTGCTCCTGTAAGTATAATCTGAGACCTTTGCAGAATGTTCAATTTTGTTCAAGTTCAAGGGAGGCAAAAAGTTTTAACCGCAGGAATGTATTGGATATTTCGAAGATTAAAATTTGAGACTGACGCAGAAATTGGTCAAAAGGGGACGTTATGCGAAGGTCTCAATCTGTTTGTTGGTAGAGAAGGGTAGTTAAGTGGAAAATGCTATCAGAGATTTCGGTACTCACATTGAGGTTGAAAGGAATCTTTCTCCCCACACAAAGAGGAACTATCTGAGCGATTTGCGGCAGTTTCAGGATTTTCTTTTAAGTAATAATATATCGGTAAAGAAAAAGGTAAATGACAGGCTTGTTCACATTGATCAAATGACAATTCGGGCATTCCTCGCTTATCTCTATCGGCAAAAGGTTAAAAAAGTTACTATTTCAAGGAAAATTGCAAGCCTCAGGGCTTTTTTTAAGTATCTCCTTCGTGAGGGAAGGGTAAAGAATAACCCTGCGGAAATGGTTCAGTTGCCGAAAATTGACAAATATCTGCCCACCTTTTTATCCGTGGACGAGGTATTTTCTCTTGTAGATACTGAATTTAAATCTGACGTATTTGGATTGAGGGATAAGGCAATCATCGAGCTGTGTTATTCTTCCGGTATCCGTGTCGGTGAGCTTGCAGGTTTGAACGTGGATGATATTGATTGGACTTCCAGTCTGGCTAAAATAAGAGGTAAAGGTAAGAAAGAAAGAATAGTACCGGTCGGGGGACCGGCCCTTGAGGCTTTAAAAAACTATATCAAGAAAAGAAACGAATTGCGAAAGAGGAACCTGGTGACTGATATTGAAGATCCCCTTTTTCTCAATAGATTCGGCACAAGAATAACCACGAGAAGTGTAGGGAGACTACTTGACAAGTATGTTCTTTTAAGCGGGATAAACCGAAAAATTGGTCCACATTCCCTTCGCCATACTTTTGCCACTCATCTGATGGATGAAGGTGCCGACATGCGGGTTATCCAGGAACTCCTTGGTCATGAAAGTCTTTCCACAACACAGAAATATACGTCTGTGAGTGTGAGTAAGCTCTTGGAAGTATATGATAATGCCCACCCAAAGGCTAAAGGAGGGAGTTAGACTTTCATGAACATAAAAGGAACGACAATACTGTCTGTCAGGCATAAAGGGAAGGTGACAGTGGCCGGTGACGGGCAGGTAACGCTCGATGTTTCGATATTGAAACATGGTGCCAAGAAGGTACGTAGATTATATCACAATAAGGTAATTGTCGGATTTGCCGGGGCAACTGCCGATGCATTTACCCTTTTTGAAAGATTTGATCAAAAACTGGAGCAGTACAACGGTAATCTTTTAAGGGCTGCTGTCGAACTGGCCAAGGATTGGAGAACGGATAGGGTTTTACGGCATCTGGAGGCCCTGATGATCGCTGTAGGCAGGGAAAATTCCCTTATTGTATCAGGTAATGGAGATGTCATAGAATCGGATGATGAAGTGATGGCCGTTGGATCAGGAGGGCCATACGCCTTGGCAGCAGCCAGGGCCCTCATAAAATATTCTGATCTGGATGCAACGGAAATAGCAAAAGAGGCAATGAAGATAGCAGCAGATATCTGTATCTATACTAATAACAGGATAACAGTGGAAGAACTTGACACAACTGGTGAAGAAGAAATCACAAAGAAAAGAGTAATCAGGAAAAAACGTTAACAATTAATTAATCAGGACTCTTTGATCTCTGAATCTGAAATCCCCGGTAAATTTTGATCAGGCAAATGGGAAACCCATCAAATTCCAATTTCAAAAACAATAACATGTTTGAACTTTGGAATTGGTCATTTAACTTTTAAATAAAATGCGTGAAAAAGAGGTTTTTATGTCACCCAGGAACTTAACCCCGAGAGAAATCGTGTCGGAATTAGATAAGTATATTATTGGTCAGGATGATGCAAAAAGAGCTGTTGCCATAGCTTTGAGAAACAGGTGGAGACGTCAGAAAGTTTCCGAAGATCTGAGAGAAGAGATAGCTCCCAAAAACATTATTATGATAGGTCCTACCGGAGTAGGGAAGACAGAAATTGCCCGCAGGCTGGCGAAACTTGACAACTCTCCTTTTTTGAAGATTGAAGCTTCTAAATTCACAGAGGTTGGTTATGTAGGAAGAGATGTAGAATCAATGATCAGAGATCTGGTGGAATTGTCTGTGAACATGGTGAAATCGGAAGAGAAGGAAAGTGTCAAGGTCAAGGCAATGGAGATGGCTGAAGAAAGAATTTTAGACGTTCTTCTTCCCCCTGTGAGACGGTCAGAAAAGAAACCGGACGAACCGCCGGACCACGACATTATACAACTGTCCAACAATGGCGAAGTCGTTCCCCAGGACGGAACCCGTGAAAAGCTGCGCCGTCTCCTTCGAAATGGAAAACTGGATGAGAGAATTATAGATTTGGAGGTAGCCGAAAGTCAGAGTGGCCCCATGATTGAGATTTTTTCTTCTTCTGGTGTAGAAGATATGGGTTTGAATATTAAAGAGATGTTCGGGAATATATTCCCGGGGAAAAAGAAGAAAAGAAAGGTTAAAGTTTCGGAAGCAACGGAGATTCTTGCTGAAGAAGAGGCACAGAGACTGGTAGATATGGATAAGGTTACCAGAACGGCGGTGGAAAGAGTTGAACAATCGGGTATCATCTTTCTTGATGAAATTGATAAGATTGTCGGGAGCGATTCTGCTCATGGCCCGGATGTGTCACGGGAAGGAGTTCAGAGAGACCTCCTCCCTATTGTTGAGGGATCTACGGTCAATACCAGGTATGGTATGGTGAAAACGGATCACATATTGTTTATAGCTGCCGGTGCTTTTAGCGTTGCGAAGCCTTCCGATCTCATTCCGGAAATGCAGGGCAGGTTCCCTATCAGGGTGGAATTGGATCCTCTTAGTAAAGAAGATTTCATACGAATACTTACAGAACCATATAACGCTCTGGTGAAACAGTATAAAGAGATGCTGGCCACTGAAAACGTTAATATTATTTTCAGGGACGATGCAATAGCCGAGATTGCCGAGGTTGCTGCCCTGGTAAATGAAAGGACAGAAAATATCGGGGCCAGACGTCTTTACACCGTTATGGAAACATTTCTCGAGGATATTTCATTTGATGCTCCTGATATAAGTGAGAATGAAGTGGCCATTGATGCTGACTACGTGCGTGAGAAGTTAGAAAACATTGTAGAAGATGAAGATTTGAGCAGGTATGTTTTGTAAGGACAAAGGACCAAGGATCAAGGAACAAGGTAAGTACAATTTTGAATGGGTGGCATGGACAAATTTATTTGTCCGTGTCTGATACACGTTGAGAGCTAAAGGTTTTGATGTGAAGCTCGAGATGAATGGAGAATTATAAGGTGCATAACGATAAATTAAAAAAATCCATGGAGAGAGCGGACATTCTTCTGGAAGCTCTTCCTTACATACGACAATTTTATAACAAAACCATTGTTATAAAATATGGTGGTAGTGCAATGGTAGACGATAACCTGAAAAAGATGTTTGCCATGGATATCGTCATCATGAAATACATTGGAATAAATCCTGTCATCGTTCATGGCGGAGGTCCACAAATCGGGAGTCTCTTGAAAAAACTGGGTAAAGACTCGAAGTTTGTTCACGGAATGAGGGTAACTGATAAGGAGACCATGAATATTGTGGAAATGGTTCTTGCCGGTAACGTAAATAAAGAAATAGTAGGCCTCATCAATCATCATGGTGGTAAGGCCGTGGGCCTTACCGGTAAAGACGGCAATCTTATCCAGGCGGAAAAATATTTTTTAAGTAATGACAAAGCAAAGGATACACCCCCGGAGATTATTGATCTGGGTCTCGTAGGCAAAGTCAAGAAGCTTAATACAGACCTTATCGTGTCGCTGGCAAATGATGGATTCATTCCCGTTATTGCGCCTATCGGTGTCGGAGATGACGGTGAAACCTATAATATTAATGCCGATATTGTTGCAGGTGAGGTAGCGACAGCCCTGCACGCGGAGAAACTACTGTTGCTGACAGATGTGGAAGGTGTTCTGGATGCGGAAGGTCAACTGGTAAACACCATGGATTATAGTGAAGCAAGGAAATTAATCGAGACAGGCACTGTTGAGGGGGGTATGTATCCCAAGGTAAAATGCTGCCTGAAGGCGCTGAGAAATGGTATAAAAAAGGTCCATATTATTGATGGACGTCTGAACCATGCCATCCTGCTGGAAATATTTACTGACAGCGGGATTGGGACTGAGATAGTAAGCGGTTTAGATTGATGCTGGATACTGGATGCTGGATACTGATTTGTATTTCTATCCAGTATCCAGAAACCAGTATCCAGCATCAAGTTAAGAGGGAAGAACAATATGACAACGAAAGAACTCATTTCACTTTCTGATCAATACATTATGGAGACTTACAGGCGATTTCCAGTTGTCCTGGTAAGGGGTGAGGGAGCCAGGGTCTGGGATTCTGACGGAAAGGAATATCTCGACTTTGTGGCAGGAATTGCCGTATGCAGTCTCGGGCATTCTAATCCGAAAGTAATAGAGGCGATTAAAAAGCAGGTTGGAATTCTTACCCATGTCTCCAACCTCTATTACATCGAGCCACAGATTTATCTTGCGAAGCTTCTGGCAGAAAATTCTTTCGCTGACAAAGTCTTCTTTTGCAATAGCGGAGCCGAAGCCAATGAGGCCGCCATCAAACTTGCCCGTAAGTATGCTCATGAACATATGGAGGGCAATAAATATGAGATGATAACCATGGAAGATTCTTTTCATGGGCGTACATTGACCACCGTTGCGGCGACGGGTCAGAAAAAGTTTCATGTCGGTTTTGATCCTCTTCCCGAAGGTTTCAAGTATGTTCCGTTTAACAACATATCTGCCATCGAAGATGCTATAACGGAAAAAACATGTGCCGTTATGGTAGAGCCGATCCAGGGGGAAGGAGGAGTGAGAATTCCTGCCGATGATTATCTGCGGCGCCTGAGAAAACTCTGTGATGACAAGGAAATTCTTTTGATTCTTGATGAAATTCAGGCAGGAATGGGGCGTACGGGAACTCTTTTTGCCTATGAAGAAAGTGGTATAAAACCTGATATAATGACCCTTGCCAAAGCGTTGGGCAACGGGTTTCCTGTTGGTGCCATGCTGGCAACAGATAAAGTGGCATCATCCTTTGTGCCGGGAAATCACGCTTCTACATTTGGCGGGAATCCTCTTGGAATGGCAGCGGGAATTGCCGTAATGAGCTCATTATTGCAAGATGGGGTTCTTGAAAACTGTAACGAGGTTGGATCTTATTTTCTTAAAAAACTCGAAGAACTCAAGAAAAAACATTCCATAATTAATGAAGTGCGGGGGAAGGGCTTGATTATTGGTGTCGAACTTTCTATTCCCGGGGAGAATATCGTAAAAGAGGTCATGGAGAAGGGTGTGTTAATAAACTGTACCAATGGTAATATCTTGAGATTCGTTCCTCCATTGATTATTGATAAGAAAGATGTCGATTGCGTGATTGATATATTGGATGAGGTAATTGTTCACTGATGAAAAAAGACCTGTTAACTCTTTATGATCTTGGTAATACCGACTTTGAGGAGATCTTCGATAGATCAGAGAAGTTGAAACAAATGAACAAAGAAGGAATATCATATGCCCCGTTAAAAGGAAGGGTACTGGGCATGATATTTGAGAAATCGTCAACCAGGACGAGGCTGTCGTTTGAAGTTGGTATTTATCAGCTGGGAGGAATAGCGACCTTTCTCTCTCCAAGAGATATACAACTTGGCAGGGGGGAATCCATCGCCGATACGGCCAGGGTGATGTCCAGATATCTGGACGGCATCATGATCAGAACCTTTGCCCAGGAGTGGGTTGACGAGTTTGCGAAATGGGCTACCATACCGGTAATCAATGGATTGACAGATTTCTTGCATCCCTGTCAGATATTGAGTGACATTTTTACTATCATAGAAAAAAAAGGGAGATACGAGGGTCTGAAAATAGCCTATGTAGGTGACGGAAATAATATTACTAATTCCTGGATTAATGCCGCAGCTAAACTCCCATTTCAACTGACCATAGCCTGTCCGGCCGGATACGATCCTGATGAGTTTATCCTCAAAAGAGGAATGAAGGAATCCGTGGGAGGGATAACCGTCTTGCGCTCTCCCGCTGAGGCGGTTGCCGATGCTGATATTATCTATACGGATGTGTGGGCCAGCATGGGACAGGAGAATGAAAAGGAAAAAAGGGCTGTTGAATTTAAAGATTATCAGATAAACGAAGAACTAATCCGTTATGCGAAGGAAGATGTTATAATTATGCATTGTTTGCCTGTCCACAGGGGAGAGGAGATAACAGATGAAGTTATAGACGGAACTCACTCTGTGGTTCTGGATCAGGCAGAAAATCGTCTCCATGTTCAGAAAGCTGTTATGGAAATGTTAATGGGGGTGGGATCAAATCTTTATTCTTGACTTTCCGCTCCGCAAAGTAATTTTATGGAGGAATATAGATAAATGAGTGATGTAAAGAAGGTCGTTCTGGCTTATTCCGGAGGATTGGACTCGTCCGTTATCGTGAAATGGTTGATTGAAACCTTTAATTGCGAGGTAATTCCCTTTTCTGCCAATTTAGGCCAGAAAAAAGAACTTGAAGGTCTGGAAGAAAAGGCTATCAATACCGGAGCCAGTAAGATCTATATTGAAGATTTAAGAGAAGAGTTTATAAGGGATTTTGTGTTTCCTGCCTTGAGGGCTAATGCCATCTATGAGGGGACCTATCTTTTGGGGACATCTCTGGCAAGGCCTCTCATTGCGAAGAAGCAAATTGAAATAGCACGGAAGGAAGGAGCTGATGCCGTCTGTCACGGGGCTACGGGCAAAGGAAATGATCAGGTGAGATTTGAAATGACCTACATGGCCCTTGAGCCCGGTATGAGGATAATATCTCCTTGGAAAGATGATCGCTGGACCTTAAATTCCAGGGAAGCAATGATTGAATACGCGAAAGAATATAATATCCCCGTAAAAATAACAAAGGAGAAACCTTATAGCGAGGACAGAAATCTGCTCCATATTTCCCATGAAGGTGGGATTCTGGAAGACACGTGGACTGAGGCACCTGAGGATATGTTTGTTATGACTGTCTCACCTGAAAATGCCCCCGATGTTGCAACTTATGTGGAAATAGATTTCGTGGAGGGAAATCCTGTGGCCATCGGCGGAAAGAAAATGAGCCCGGCTACGTTGCTGGATCATATGAATGACCTCGGAGGGGCAAACGGTGTCGGCAGGGTCGATATGATTGAGAACAGGTTTGTGGGAATGAAATCAAGAGGAGTCTACGAAACTCCCGGTGGAACCGCCCTCTGGGCAGCGCACAGGGCACTGGAGTCGATAACCATGGACAGAGAAGTAATGCTCATGAGAGATTCCCTTATTCCCAAATATGCCCAGCTCGTTTATAACGGTTTCTGGTATTCTCCCGAGATGGAACTTATGCAAAAGATGGTTGATGAGACCCAGAAAAATGTAACCGGGACTGTGCGAATGAAATTATACAAGGGAAATTGCATTGTAGTGGGGAGGAAATCTCCTCATTCTCTCTACAGTGAAGATTTCGCGACTTTTGAAGGTGATGAGGTATATAATCAAAAGGATGCTACAGGATTTATAAAACTCAGTGCCCTCAGGATGAGAATCCGGGCAATGCTCAATAAATAATTAAAAGTGAAAAGTGAAAAGTGGCGGGTGGCATGGACAAATTTATTTGTCCGTGCCGTTGTCAGTGGCCAGTGACAAATGTCAAAATATTCGGAAAAACCTATGACGGTGCACAAGAAACCATGGAGTGGGCGTTTTAAGGAGTCCACCGACAGACAGGTAGAAGAGTTTACCGCCTCTATCGATTTTGATAAGCGACTCTATCGATACGATATCGAGGGTAGTATTGCCCACTGTAAAATGCTTGCCAAACAGGGAATCATTTCTACGGGCGAAGAAAAAAGCATTATATCAGGCCTTGAGGATATACTGGAAGATATGGAGGCAGGAAATTATTCTTACTCTGTAGATTCTGAGGATATTCATATGGCCATTGAAAAATCCCTCATAGATCGTATCGGAGAAGTGGGGGGAAAGCTTCATACGGGAAGAAGCAGAAATGATCAAGTGTGCCTTGATATGAGGCTTTATTTGAGAGATGAGGTAAAAAGTATTATAAATCTCGTTGATGTCCTTAAAACCTCTTTTCTTGATTTGGCAAAAGAGGAAACAGATGTCATTATGCCAGGATATACTCATCTGCAGAAGGCACAGCCCGTACTTCTGTCCCATTATCTTCTTGCGTATTGGGAAATGTTTGCCAGGGATAAAGATCGGCTGAAGGATTGTTATAAAAGAATCAATGTCATGCCTTTGGGGTCTGCAGCCCTTGCAGGGACGGGTCTGCCGATTGACAGAAAATATGTGGCCAAATTGCTTCATTTTCCCGAGATTACAAAGAATAGCATGGATGCTGTGTCGGATCGGGATTTCGTTTCTGAATTTATTTTTAATGCTTCTTTATTGATGCTGCATATGAGTCGATTTTGTGAGGATCTCATAATCTGGTCCAGCGAAGAGGCAGGTTTTGTTGAAATATCCGATTCCTTTACCACGGGCAGCAGTATTATGCCCCAGAAGAAGAATCCCGATGTAGCGGAATTAATCAGAGGGAAAACGGGACGTGTCTATGGAAATCTGGTTGCCATTTTAACCGTTATGAAGGGCCTTCCAATGACTTATGACAGAGATCTTCAGGAGGACAAGGAACCTCTCTTCGATACGGTTGACACATTGAAGGGATGTATTCATATTCTCTCAGAGATGATAAAAAACCTGAAATTTAACAGGGAGAAGATGTTAGAGGAGGCAGCAAGAGGATTTTCCACAGCTACCGATATGGCCGAATACCTTGTGATGAAAGGGATTCCATTCAGGGACGCTCATGAGGTAGTGGGGCGTATAGTTGGGTATTGTATTGAAAAAGAAAAAGATTTGCAGTCCCTGGCTATGGAAGAATTCAGGCTTTTTCACGAAGCTTTCAAAGATGATGTTTACAGATGTTTAACGGTGGAAAATTCGATTTCCGCGAGGAATATTCCGGGTGGAACGTCGAAAGAAATGGTTTTAAAAAGGATCGGGGAGATTGAAAAAGAGGCGCAAGGTGCAAGGCAAAAGGCTAAGTAATTAAAAACGGTTGGTCGAGTAAGGAAATTGTACATTAAAAATAATATCTTGCATATTGCTTTATTAATGACCACGGTATTTTCCCTGGTTGTCTTTTGCCTGAGTTGTGGGAAAAAGGCGGATCCTCACTGTCCCCGCATTAGTTATCCTGCAGCCGTTTCCGATCTGAATGCCATTATCAAAGGGGAAAACATCGAGCTTGGCTGGACTGTAAAGGAAAAAGATGCTGACAGCTTGCGTTTAAGAATTTTGAGAAGTGAACTGAAGACAGAAGGGGATGATTGTTCCGGTTGTCCTCGCAGATATTTTCTTATAGCGGAACTTTCATTTCGGGATCCAAAACTCAGGTGGGCAGGGGAGAATCGAGTAACCTGTCTTGATGCCGGAGTAAGGGGCGGATATCTTTACTCATATAAAATTCTGATCTGTAATGCATCGGGGATCTGCAGTGATGAGTCCAATGTTGCGGAAATGAAATTTCCATAGTGGTAAAACATTTTCGAGTTTCGGGTTTCGAGTTTGAGGTTTTAAGATTGTGAATTATTTTAATTATGTAGAAAATGAGCTGTGGTGCGAGGAAGTTCCCGTAGTTAAAATTGCGAGGGATGTGGGGACACCCTTTTATTTGTACAGTCACAGGACTATCGAGCGCCACTTCAACGTATTCGATGAAGCATTTGCCGATGTTCCCCATATTATATGTTTTTCATCCAAGGCTAATTCGAATATTGCCATCTTAAGAATACTTATAAAAAAAGGCGGGGGAGTAGACATCGTATCGGGTGGTGAACTTTATCGGGCGCTTCTGGCGGGAGTGGATCCGGGAAAAGTAGTTTATTCCGGTGTCGGCAAGAGAGAGGATGAGATAGAATTTGCCATTAAAAATGGAATATTGATGTTTAATGTTGAATCTTCCCAGGAACTGGAAATTATCAATTCCTGTGCGGAGAAGATGGGAACAAAAACCAGGATATCTTTGCGGATAAATCCGGATGTCGATCCAATGACACACCCCCATATTTCGACAGGACTTAAATAGAATAAATTCGGCATCGATATGGAAAAATCTCTCGATGAATACCGCCGGGCAAAGAAGCTTGAATATATAGATGTGATAGGGGTAGACTGTCACATAGGTTCTCAGATTACAGAGTTATCTCCCTTCCTGGATGCTTTGGAAAGATTAAAAGAATTGATACATCTTCTCAGGGAGGAGGATATTGATATACAATATCTTGATCTTGGTGGAGGTCTCGGTATTACCTATGATGAAGAGAGCCCTCCTCATCCGTCAGAATATGCAGAGGCTATCATCGGTAAGGCAAAAGATATAAATTGTACGTTCATATTTGAACCGGGAAGGGTAATCATAGGAAATGCTGGGATACTGGTTTCTGAGGTTCTCTATACAAAAGGTACTGATGACAAGAACTTTGTTATCGTTGATGCGGGAATGAATGATTTGATACGACCCAGTCTATATGGTTCATATCATCATATTCAACCCGTCATTCAAAAAGAGAGGGAAGTTTTTTCTGCCGATGTTGTTGGTCCCATTTGCGAGACCGGTGATTTTCTTGCAAAGAATAGAGTGGTTCCAGGATTCGAGAGGGGAGATCTTCTTGCTGTCATGAGTGCGGGTGCATATGGTTTTACCATGTCTTCAAATTATAATTCACGGCCGAGGGTAGCTGAAGTTCTTGTTAAAGATAACAAGTACTACGTCATCAGAAAAAGAGAGACATACGAAGATATAGCGAGAGGGGAGGACATACCGGAATTTCTGCAGGAATAGATTTAATGTGCTTTTGATATTATATGAATAAATATACCTGATGGATTCGTAAAAAGTCTGTCATTCCCGTGAAAACGGGAATCCATAAATAGCTAAGCATTTGAAAAGACTGGATTCCCGCTTCCGCGGGAATGACAAAAAGCGTAGAGATTCGACTTTTTACGAAACTGTCATATTTGAAAGTAAAAAAAAGGAGGAAGTTATGTTTAAGGGTGCAATTGTGGCGATTGTCACGCCTTTCAAGAATGGAGAGGTAGACGAGGAGGCATTGAGGGAACTTATCGAGTTTCAGATTGAATCGGGGACCGATGGGATAGTTCCCTGCGGAACAACGGGTGAGTCGGCGACCTTATCTCATGAGGAGCATGATCGAGTTATTGAAATAACCATCAATGCTGTTAAAAAGAGAGTGCCTGTTATTGCCGGCACGGGCTCCAACAGTACAAGAGAGGCCATACGATTAACAAAACATGCTTATGAAGTGGGTGCTGACGCAGTATTAATGGTATCTCCTTATTATAACAGGCCCACACAGGAAGGGTTGTATCAGCATTATAAAACCATTGCCGAGGAAGTTCCGATTCCGATCTTTCCTTACAATGTCCCGAGCAGGACGGGATCTAATGTTCTGCCTGAGACCCTGGCAAGGTTATCGACAATCAGCAATATCGTCGGTGTAAAGGAAGCAACGGGAGACCTCCGGCAGATCAGCAAGGTTATTGATTTATGCGGCGACGATTTTATTGTTCTGTCGGGCGATGATTTTACCGTGTTACCCATTCTTGAGGTGGGTGGAAAAGGTGTCATTTCCGTTATATCCAACGTTGCACCTGCTGATATGGCGGGTATGATCGATGCCTTTGAAGAGGGCAATATGGCAAAAGCAAGAGAACTTCATTACAAGATGCGCCCTTTAATGGATGCTCTCTTTTTCGAAACGAATCCAATTCCCAGCAAAGCTTCACTATTCATGATGGGAAAAATCGAGTATGAACTGAGACTTCCATTGTGCAGGATGTCGGATGCAAACTATGAAAAATTGAAGAATGTTTTGGTGAATTATGGGTTGATCTAAAGGCTAAAGGCTAAAGGCTAAAGGCTAAAGGCTAAAGGCTAAAGGCTAAAGGCTAAAGGCTAAAGGCTAAAGGCTAAAGGCTAAAGGCTAAAGGC